>OLQE01000233.1_pt1 | contig 49009 bp, 44 predicted proteins | sample 1643161 | NCBI WGS metagenome assembly OLQE01 (sample SAMEA3136650, study PRJEB25190) | human gut metagenome
GGCGGATTCGGGACTTGCACCCGTTAGAAACGTGCGCCGCCGGGCGCACGTAAAAGACTAATCCACATGATTTTTTGCTTCATGTGAATTAGTCTTTTTTATTCTTGTAGATTCCACTTTAACAAATGTAGCAAGAATTCTCCCACAGGATGGATCGGGATGTGAATGCAGCAGTCAACATCCGAGAAGAAGGAAAAAGGATTTATAAAGAATGTGTCTGACGGCACAAGAAAAAAATCCGTAACCGGATGAACATAAAAAACAAACCCATTCACTTGCACTTACCTTGTATCTTATCCATTACAATGTTTTTCTTACTCTAAGTACACTTTCAAAGATTCTACTAATTTATATACCATTGTTCCCGGATTATATTCTGATGGTTTGTATCCACCTCTCTCAAATTCAGCCATCCTACGTTTTGCATGCTTTATTGCGACAGTTACACCACCATATATATCTACCAAGCTATATATATCATCATAATTTTTTTGATATGTCCCATCACCCAAATTATTTTTCTTAAAAATTTCATCTAGCTTCGCATTCCATTGGTGTCTGTGTAACGCAGAATCACTATAATAAAAATGCAGATATAACCAATATTCAAAAGACTGATTACTCCAAGCAACATTATATCCTCTATTTATAGCTTCTTGTATTGCTTGGTCAAAGTCATCAAAATCATCCTTATCAAACACAATCCATACATTTTGATAGATGATTTTTGCATCTTTTATAATTTGGTCTGCTACTTCAACAAGTCTAGTCGTAGAACAACCTTCACCATGTACGTCAATAAGCGGCTGTTCTATAATATCTACTACTCCACCTACCTTCTCTTGTATAAGTTTCTGCATACCCTTAAAATATAATGGTTCTGTACGCTCTCCCTCTGTAACAATTAAATAAGAATTTGCCTTGGGGGGCTTGTATTCATGCTTCCTTTGAGTTCTAGCTTCTCGCCTCTTTTTAAATAAATCATCTGAACCCATTTACTTACCCTCTTTCATACTGAATTCTTTCAACCACGGAATACCTCCATATACCCCAGCTAAATAATCTCTTTCAAACGAAGCATCTGATCTTACTTTAAAATCTGACAAAGCGGACAATTCTGAATATCCAAATTCATCCTTTTGTACAAACCAAATCTGATCCCTTCTAAAGAACTTTTTATCCAATAAAGTAGTATCATGTGTTGTGTAAATTAATTGGGCTTGCGATTCATTTTCATAAAACAAATCAATAATAAATTTCAATAAAAGTGGATGTAATTTGATATTCAATTCATCTACAAAAATAGATTTATTATAAAGAATAGCTGTACGTGCATAAATGAATAACATAATACTTTTAATCGTTCCTTCTGATTCAAAAAATAAATCGAGTGGATGTAATTCGCCGTCTTTCCCCTTATGATAAGTTGTAAATTTAACTTCTTTCTCGCTATCATCATAATCAATATCTTTAATACCTGTATCAATAGCAGACAAGAACTCTACCAATGCACTTTTTTCTTCATCAATTAATCGTGGCAAAAGTGCTTCTAGAAGCCGAGTATCCTCACAAAAATCTGTCGGAACAACTAATGTATCCATTACTCCAGAATAAACAATCTTAAAAATATTAGATTTTAGTTTTAACTTATTGAAAAATGTTAAAACCAAAGTTTCAACTGGAATTTGTTCTTTATATACTTCACATTCTTTTCTTACACATGAACCAAATTCAACTTTTTCTGTTGTACGCTCAAAAACTGTTGAACTCCTTTTAGTTTGCAAATTTTTTCTATATAACCATTCCGTAACAATGCAATTTGAATTATATTCAAAACCATACTTATATTCAAAATTTCCTAAAATCTGCACAATCTGAAATTCTGAGTTTTCTTTTTCACTATCAAATGAAAATGGCTGATAATATGTTTGAATAGCTGTTGCCTCTCCATCTTCAACATTATTTAAAGACTCCGCAATAATTCTTTGAAAATATGTCATAGCCATATAAATATTTGATTTACCACTTGCATTTGCACCGTAAATTGCTGCAACTCTAAGATATTTCTCTTTTGTCCCATAGTCAATTAAATTACATTGATGTTCCTTATACGCATTAATTGCTGTCATGTCTAAAACTGTCTCTTCTTTAAACGACAGAACATTTTTTAACATAAACTGTACTAACATATTACAACACCTCCTAGATAATATATAATATAGCTTTTTTTGAATTCTATGTCAATATTTTTGTGGTTTTTTCACATTTTTATGCATGTAATATTCGTTTTTTAAGCAAAAGGACTATTATATTTGACATCAAGCAAACATAGCAAAACATAAATCTTCATATGATTTTCCACTTTTCGGCACCGTTTTGGCACCGCTCACACTCATTTTCATTATTTCTGCATGTAAAAAGGCTCCCAAGGAAAACCTTGGAAGCCTTGAATTTACTGTATTATTTACAATTACTCGATGATTGTAGCAACACGTCCAGATCCTACTGTACATCCACTTCACGGATTGCGAATATCCGCTTGACGATCCGGGTAAAGTGGAGACAACCTGCCGGTCTGACGTACGCCCCACTATATTTAAGCGTGCCCTGGAAGGGGGTGCAAGGGGGAAACCAGGACTGTGCAACTCGGATGGTTTCCCCCTTGCTTTGCCTAAAGATTACTCTCCTTCTGGTTCAATTCTTTCTGTAGGAACTGTCCCATTTCTGTCATGCTCATGAGCGTTGCCACCAGGAAGGCTCCCGGGATCAGGATGATCCACCAGGATCCGTTCAGCAGTGCTTTTTCGGAAAGTGAAAGCATACTTCCCCAGGAAACGGTCTCCAGAGGCAGTCCCATTCCCATAAAGCTTAAAGTGGATTCTGCCACAATGGCACTTCTTACATTCATAACCACCATGAACTGAATCGCCGGAAGAAAGTTCGGAGTCAGGTGTCGCCCCAGCACATGGAAAAAGCCGCCTCCCATGCAGCGGGAAGCCGTCACATAATCACTGCCCCGGATCTGACGTACTTCTGTGCGGACTACTTTTGCAATGCTGGCCCAGCTGGTAACACCGATGACCAGCGAAACGGAAAGTACATTTGGCTTTCCAAGGATTGCCTGAAGAAGGATCACCAGAAGCAGATTCGGAATACTCAGGAAAACTTCTGTAAACCGCATAAGCAGTGTATCCGCCCATTGTGGTGCGATGCCGCTTAAGCCTCCGAAGAGGATCGCAATTACGGTAGAAATCAAAGTAGACACGCAGCCGATAAACAAGGAGATCCTCCCACCGGACCAGATCATATGAAAAATATCGCGTCCCATGGTGTCTGTTCCAAAAAGGAACTGTCTGCAGGGTGCCTGGTTTGCGCTCATAAGATCCATATAAGAAGGATCTTTTTTGATGAGAAACGGAAAGATCAGACAGCCAGCCAGGATCAGCACCAGAACCACCAATGAAATGACCGGAAGTTTCGGTCCTTTTTTCTTTTTTGTACCGGCGCTTACGGCTTCTTCTTCCTTTTTCATTCCGACGATCCGGAACGCTTCTGTTTCCACAGCAACGGGGTCCTGACTTTTTTCATAAAAAGCTTCCATGTTATGTCTCCTCTCCTGAATCTTTCATTGCCTCTTCTGCCCGGATCCGGGGATCGATACGCTCATTGATGGTCTGAGCGATCATATTACAGAAAATCACAAGGATTCCCGAAAGCACACACAGTACCATAAGAAGATTGTAATCACCGTATCTGGCACTTTCATAAGAAAGCGTTCCGATACCGGGATAAGAAAATACAGACTCGATAATATAAGTTCCACCCAGAATGTGAGGAACAGAGATTGCCATGATACTCAGATAGGTAGGAATGACATTTCTCAGGCAATGTCCGAAGAGGATCTTTTTCCGGTTCAGTCCCTTGGATTTAGCCAGAAGCACATAGTCTGTCCGCACTTCCTCCAGAATCTTATTTCTTATCATATAAGCATAATACCAGAGATGGTCCATAACCACGATCGTCATGGGAAGGATCAGGTGAAGTGCCCGGTCAGCGATATCATCCTTTTTTCCGATGGTATAGGCACCGCTGCTCGGCAGCCACCGGAGCTGCACCGCAAAAATCAGGATCAACATCAGAGACATCCAGAATTCAGGAATACAGCTGGTGAGCGTTCCGACCCGGCAGATCAGCCGGTCACAAATGCTCCCTTCCTTCCAGGCGCAGAAAATTCCCAAAAGCAGCGCCAGCCCGAATGTCAGCACAAAACCGATACCTCCCAGAAGCAGTGTATTTCCCACTCTGCCTCCGATCACTTCCATTACATCCGTCTTGTATTTCCAGGAAATCCCAAAATCCCCGTGAACTGCCCGGTCCAGCCATTTTACATATTGAACGGAAACAGGCTCTCTGAGTCCTAATTTTTCTTCCGCCTGCTCTCTTTCCTCCGGGCTCATTTTTTCCACCCGGTCTCCATAATAGGAAACCAGCGGATCCCCCGGAGCCAGACGGGAAATGTAAAATGTGATAAGAGAAAGTAGAAAAATACTGGCAAGAAAAATCACCAGTTTCTTGCCTATATAAATACAGGTCCTTTTTTTCATAATCTACTCCTTTGGTGAGCGGAACATTCCATTGCATCAAGCCTTACAAAATGCTCCGGAAGTACTTCTGTCCAGCTTCCTTTCGCCGCTGTTCCATAAGCTTTTTCCGGAACGGTTCCGTTTCCTGGATGTTCTGCTTCTTTCTTTGCACTTTGCAGTCCGTATTTTTCAAGATCCGGTACTGCCAGGAGAAGTTGCTTCGTGTAGGGATGCAAAGGATTGGAGTAAAGTTCCCTGCAGGGAGCCAGTTCCACCAGTTGTCCATGATACATGACGCCCACCCGGTCACATAAAAATTCCACCATGGAGAGATCGTGGGCAATAAACAAAAAGGAAAAACCATGTTCTCTCTGCAGATGGCGGAACAGATTCACGATCTGAGCCTGAATGGAAACATCCAGAGAGGCAATGGGTTCATCTGCCACCACCAGCTCCGGATCCATGATAAGAGCTCTTGCGATCGCCACTCTCTGTCTCTGTCCACCGGACAGTTCTGAAGGATAACGATCCAGAAAGCTGCTGTCCAGTCCTACATACTTCAGCTGAAATTCTGCTTCCTCCCGGTAGCTTCCCTGTTTTGGCTTTCTGTGGCTGAGCTTCAGAGGCTCCAGGATAATGTCCTCCACCCGCATCCGCTGGTTCAGACTGGAGGCAGAATCCTGAAAGATCATCTGGCGTTCAGCCTGAAGTGCTTTTCTGTTCTTCCGGAACTGTTTTTTATCCAAAACATCAATTCCTTTATAGAAAATATGACCGCCGGGAGAAGAACTGATATTCATGATACAACGAGCTGTCGTCGATTTACCGGAACCGGACTCCCCGACCAGTCCCAGGATTTCACCCTTGCGCAGTTCAAAAGAAACATCATCCACCGCCCGGAAAACCTTCTTTCCCGTCATAGAAAAGAGCTGGCTCAGATGCTGGACCTCCATAAGCACTTCTTTTCCGGAAGCCTTCCGGTCAAATCCCGGATGGTATTTGATCTCCTCACGCGTACCATCCGGTGCTTCTCCTTTGCTCATTTCCTCTTCGATCTTTGCCCGTACCTCTGCGGCTCTCTCATCCAGAAGCCAGGTAGCCGCATAATGCGTATCCGTCACCTGAAACATAGGCGGCTGCTTTTCATAATCCACAGCCAGTGCATAAGGGTTTCTGCAGGCAAATGCATCTCCCACCGGGGGATGATTCAGTTTTGGCGGCATGCCTGGTAAACAGTAAAGCTCCTTCTTCCCTCTGGACAGGGCAGGAAGAGAACGAAGAAGACCCTTGGTATAGGGATGCTTCGGGTCTTCAAAGATTTCTCTTACCAGACCGGTCTCACAGATTTTCCCCGCATACATAACGGCAACCCGGTCTGCAGCCGCAGCTACCACTCCGAGGTCATGAGAGACCAGAACGATCGCTGTCCCCAGTTTTTCCTGTATCTTCCGGAAAAGAGCCAGAATCTGCGCCTGGATCGTCACATCCAGTGCTGTCGTAGGCTCATCCGCCAGAAGGACCGCCGGTTCCGAAGCCAGGGCAATAGCCAGCACTGCTCTCTGACGCATGCCTCCGGAAAAATTCCAGGGATACTGGGCTGCCCTCTCCTTCGGGTGATCGATCCCAACCAGTTCCATAAGTTCCCACACCCGTCTGCGCACTTCTTCCCTGGAAAGCTCCGGCCGGTGAATGAGAACCGCCTCTGCGATCTGCGCCCCGACTGTCATCGCCGGATTCAGGCTCGTCATGGGATCCTGAAACACCATGGAAAAAAAGCTTCCCCGGATCGTCTGCATTTCTTTTTCCGTACATTTGATGATTTCCCGACCGTTTGCAAGGATACTTCCGCTTTTGATCCTTGCTGTCCTTGGGAGTAGTTTCATGATCGAACGGCAGAGAACGCTTTTTCCACAGCCGGATTCTCCTACAATGGCCAGAGTCTCTCCTTTTTTTACAAAAAAACTCACATCCCGGACAGCTTCCACTTCCCCCTCCGGGGTATCAAAGCTGACAGACAGATGCTTTACCTCCAGTAATTCCGCCATGTTCTGTTCCTTTCTCTTTGAAAACACAAAGGGCTCCCTCCGGCCCAGCTACTGCTGTCTGCCGGAGAGAGCGCTGCTTTCATCCTTACATCTTTTTATTCTTCCATTGTCCACTCGGCAATGTTCCAGAAGATTCCTACGCCATGGTGACCCATAACGGTATCCGCATCAATTCCCTGAACGGAGGATTTTGCCACATAGTTGGCATCAACATAGCAAATGAATGCAAATGCCGGATCCTTTGCCAGCTCTTCCTGGAATTTATCGTAAGCTTCTTTCCGGACCGCCGGATCATCAGACTGACGTGCCTCTGTCAGATACTGGTCTACCAGAGCATTGGAATAGCTGGAATAGTTGGCACCTTTGTCGGTTCCGAATACTTTGTAGGTATGATCATCTGCATCAAAAGGACTTCCCCAGCCGATGAGATAAGCCATCTGTCCGCCCCAGTCTACCTGTGCCGGGATTTCCACAGTCACATCCAGACCGATCTCTTTGAGCTGCTGAGCTGCTGCCTGTGCGATATCGATACGAACCTGGTCTCCTGCTCCGACACTGATGACAAAACCAAGTTTCTCGTCATTTCTGTAGTAAAAACCGTCATCGCCCATGGTACAGCCGACACTCTCCAGGATCTCTTTTGCTTTTTCCGGATTGTAATCATAATGCTCTACATTTTCGTTGTTATAAATGTTTCTCTGTAAGGGACCGTAAGCCGGCATTCCCTGTCCCAGAAGAATTGCCTGAATGATGGCTTCCCGGTCGATTCCATAGCAGACAGCCGGAATGATATCTTTGTTCTCTGTCCAGTATTCATTGTTGAAATTGAAAAGAATACCACGATAATCAGAGGTTTTCATATCATAGCAGGTATAGCCCTCTTTATCTGCAAAACCCTGTGCGTCCTTCGGAGTAAGAAGTGCAAGGTCCAGTTCGCCGGAATCCATCTGGAGTGCTTTTGCATTGTCATCCGGTACGATCTTGAAGATGACCTCATCGATATTCGGCTCACCCTTGAAATACTCTTCATTTTTTTCAAGCACAATGGCCTGTCCCTCATCCCACTCCGTCATTTTATACGGGCCGGTTCCGATCGGATGACGGAAAAAATCAGACTCCTGCATGTTTTCGCCTTCCAGAAGATGCTCCGGAAGAACCGCCATGGTCATATAGTCCAGAAATGCCACGTTGGGGGCATCCAGCTTAAAAGAAATCGTATGATCGTCGATCACGTTGATCTCCTGTACATCTTCATAGTTCGGCGCATTCTCAGAACCATTTTCCGGATCCATGATGGCTTCAATGGTAAATTTCACGTCATTGGCTGTGAACGGTTCCCCGTCATGCCACTTGACGCCCTCTTCCAGATGGAAGGTGTAGGTACAGGTCTCCTCATCAAACTCCCAGCTTTTTGCCAGTGCCGGAACCACCTGATTCTCTCCGTCATGAGCGGTCAGTCCGTTAAAGATCAGAATGTTGATCTCTCCATGCTCATCCATTGCCGGATTGATCCTTGTATAGTCTCCGCTTCCATATACAAGAGTAGATGCGTCTGCATGCATAGACGCTGCGCCTAAAAGACAGGCAAAAGCCGCTCCTAAAAATAAACCCTTTTTCAAATCTCCGATCTCCTTTTTTTAATATGATAGTCACAATGGAATCATTATAGCAGGCAAAGAAGGGGGGCGGAAGCCACGGTGGGGGATGTTTTTTCAATCTTTTTTAAAAACTTTTTGTTTTTCTCTCTTTTTCCGTTCATATCTGGTCATGGTCTCCTGATCTGCCAAAAATACAGACTGAAGAAGTTTCTTTGTATAATCCGAAGAGCTGTGATGGATGATCTGATCCGTCACTCCGCTTTCTACGATTTTTCCATCATACATAACCGCGATCCGGTCACAGATATTGCTTACGAGTGCCAGATCATGAGAGATAAAAAGCGTTCCACCCAGCTTAAGGACGCGCAGCCATTCCTTGTAAACCTGTTTATGGTCGCGGAGCGTATGCGTCAGATTCCGGCTGATCCAAGTTTTCCATTCTTTTTCTCCTGGCAAACATACTTTCCAACGAACATTTTACAAAGCCCTAAAACCTGCGGTTTTCAGGCGCTTCGCTTTGAACGGTTAACAGTTTAACACAATAAAATCCCCCGCCGCAACCCACGGTGGGGGATTTCTTTCAGCAAATCTTTCCTTTCTGTTGATTGCTTTGTCTCTTATCAATTTCCAGAAAATAAGGCATATCCCGATCTTCGATCGAACATATGCCTCGTTACAATTGGAAACTTTAATTATACATATAACAGCTGTATTCCGTCTTATACATCAGTGTTAATTTGGAGGTATGACATATTTGACTTGTCCCCATTATATTTCATGATGCAGACAGACACAAGCACCCTGGGGGGATAAAATTTTCATTCTTTTTCTATTTTCCCCCTCACCAGCCACTTAGTGCTCCGCGCACTTGAAGCTGAGGAATGCTTATCTGCGTTCAAACACAGTTTAGTGTGTCCCGTCAACCACTTCCATGCCTTTTTCTTCCAGCATTTCCATGATCTTTGCTATGGTCTTACAGCGTACTCCCTCTTTGTTTTTGGTGCAGATACCAACATGAACGGTCTCCACGCCTTCCTGCTGCAGACGTTCCACTTTTTCCAGGATTCCTGCATCGGTTTCGGGATCATTTCCACAGCCATTGCAGCGCATAAAGGCTGCCACTTCCACATCCATTCCCTGGTAACGTTCAAAAGACCGGATCCTTTTGTTGAAAGCCGTAAAACAGGCAGCTCCGGCACAGACTTTGTTCGAATTTAAACAGTTTAACATAGCGATCTTTTTCATTTGTAAATTCCTCTCAATAAAATAAAATATGCATATTTCCTTTGCTGTCTTCCACGATATCACTCTCCACCTCGTAGATCTCCCGGATCAGTTCCCGTGTCAGGACTTCCCTTGGAGTTCCTTCGGCAACGATCTCGCCGTTTTTCAATACATACAGGCGATCACAGAACATGGCTGCAATATTCAGATCATGAATGGCGGAGATCACAGTCACATCCAGCTGCTTTACGATCTTCAGAAGCTGCAGCTGATGGGTAATATCCAGATGGTTGGTTGGTTCATCCAGAATGAGGCAGGGTGTCTGCTGGGCAAGGGCCCGGGCAAGGATCACTCGCTGCTGCTCACCTCCGGAAAGTGTAGAGAAGCTCCTGGCTGCAAAATCCGCCATCCCTACTTTTTCCAGTGCTTCTGCCACAATGGCATAATCCTCGGCATTGTCCCTTTCCAGAGCTTTTTTATGAGGGGAACGGCCCATGAGGACCACTTCCCGCACAGAAAAATCAAAATTATAATAATTGTGCTGAGCCACCACGCCCATACTTCTGGCGGATGCCTTGTAATTCATCTCTTTCAAAGACTTGCCATCCAGAAAGACGGCTCCGTCATCCGGTGAAAGCACCCGGTAAACGCACTTGAGCAGCGTGGATTTTCCGCTTCCGTTCGGACCGATCAGTCCCACAAATTCCCGGTTTCCCGCCTCCATGGAAACACCTTTTAAAATGGCGTCTGCTCCGTAGGCTAACCGGACATCCTCTGTTTTGATCTTCATCCTCTGCCACCTCCGAATCCGTAAGACCGGCGTACCATCAGATAGATAAAGCACGGCGCACCTATGATAGAAACCAGGATACCGATGGGCATTTCTGAATTTTTCAGGATCACACGACAGCCCACATCCGCCCAGATCAGGAAAATCGCTCCCACCAGAGCGCAAAGCGGCACCAGCCTTCTGTGATCTGTCCCAAAGATCATCCGGACTGCATGAGGGATGATCAGGCCCACAAATCCAATGGTTCCTGCCGCATAAACGGCAAAACCTACCATCAGGGAAGAAAGGATCATATAAAGATTCCGTGCACGGTGAAGATCCGTTCCCAGTGTGATAGAAGCCTCATCTCCCAGAAGCATCAGATTCAGATTCCGGAACTGTGACCAGAAGATCAGGGTTCCGATGAGGATCACCGGAAGAAGTACCGCCACTCGCTGCCATTTTGCTCCGGCCAGGCTTCCCATGGTCCAGAACATGATCTCTGAGGTAGCATTTTTGTTATTCACGATATAAATGGCAAAATTCCCAATGGCAGAACAGACAGAACTCACTGCCATTCCTGCAAGGATCAGCTTGCCTGCATTGGATCTTCCTCCGATATTTGCGATAAAGAGAACCAGAAAGGACGTCCCCATGGCTCCCAGAAAGGCCATGACACCAACGGAATTCGCTCCGAAAAGTGCTCCGAAGCCGAAAAGGACGCCGATGGTGGCTCCCAGAGAAGCTCCGGAAGAAATTCCCAGTATATACGGATCTGCCAGAGGATTTTTCACCACTGCCTGCATGACCACGCCGCAGACTGCCAGTCCCATACCCACACAAAGGGCAAGGATCACCCGGGGAAACCGGATGATCCATACCACATCATGGACAGCTCCTTCTGCAAAGTCTGAAAATTTCCTGATATGCAAAAGTTCATAAGCAACGACACTGTAGACTTCCTTTACTGAGAGATCGGCATTTCCAAAGGTAATGGATGCCAGAATGGAAAATACCAGCAGCGCCAGCAATACGATCAGAACGGTAGTAAAACCGAGAGAGGAAAGCCCTACCCGGTTTCCCCGTCCGCTGTCACGTTTCTTCACTTTTTAACTCCTTACTCAATACCCAGATCGATATCCGGATACAGACCATTTGCAAAGGTCACGATTCCGTCTTTGGTACGGGTTGCGCTGGCATACATCTCACTGAGCATGATCGGAACCACACGGCCGTTCTTTACGGCATCCAGGCTCTGATAAGCTTCATCCTTGAGGAGCACATCCAGCTTCTCCTGTTTTACGGTCTCCGGATCATCTCCGGAATAAGGCATATAAACGACAAAGATCACATCCGGGTTTGCTGCGATCACATCTTCTTTTCCTACGCTGGAAGCATCCGGGTTTGCCAGTTCGCCGCCCAGCTGAGTCAGCATATCGCCGCCCAGAGTTGCACTTCCATAATTGGTAAAGGTATCATCCCAGGATTCCAGGATCAGGGCAGTCGGCTTCTCTTCGATGGATGCAGTTGCCTCTGTTACCTTTGCAATGGTATCTTTCATATCATTTACGATGGCTTCTGCTTTGTCCTGTACATCAAAGATCGTTCCGATGTTCAGGATATCTGTATACTCATTTTCCAGTGTGCGGGCATACTTTACATCACCGGTACCGGGACGGGTATTTGTATTGATGTAGGTGTTGGTTCCTTTTTCCACCCAGCCTGCTGCATCACCCAGCGTCTTGTCTCCGAAAAGAGAACCCCAGGAGAAGATCATATCCGGCTCAAGCATGGTCACGGTCTCAAGAGACGGTGTGAACTCATCGAGATAATCTGTTTTGGAAAATGCTGCTTTCTGATCTTCGGGGACCTCATTGTCCAGTCCTGCGGTTGCCACGATATGATCCTCCAGGCCTAATGCCAGAAGGGTTTCGATACAGCCCTGGTAGACTGCCAGCACCTTCTCCGGTGCTTTTTCATAAGTGGTCTCAAGCTCCAGTCCGTCACTTCCATAGGTCGTAATGGTAACCGGATACTCTGTCTTTTTCTGTGAGTCTGAAGCTTCTGCTGCTTCGGTCTCACCCTCACTCACTGCTTCCGTTGCCTGATTCTCCTCTTTGATGGCCTCTGCATCTTTTCTCTCAGCTGCGAAAGATACACTTCCGAAGGTCATTCCTGCTGCCAGGATCAGGGCTGTCATTTTTGCTGCGACTACTTTTCTTTTCATGTTGCTGCTCCTTTTCTTTTGTTGCAGATGACACAGGAAATGTTTGCCGGCAGCCACCGTCTCGTTTCCGTTCATCTGTTTTTTGATCGTGCGGACCGGAATGCTCCATCCGCCATGTTTTTTGAGAACGGCAATCGAAAAGTATCCTTCTTAATAGACAGAAGACCACTGTTACGGGAGTTCGCTTCTGTCGGATCTGAGCAGGTTTCCTGACTCTGAGTATCTTCACCTGGATCCCGTCTTCTCACGGTAAGACCGCAATGACATCCGTAGGACCCGGCTCCTCTCTTACAGTGACCAGTTCGTTCAGGATTTTCACCTGATTCCCTCTCCCTGCCGGAACGTTCTCGATATCCGGCAGTCACTCAAATCCCCTGTTCCATTGTCCTAATAAACTTAACATAAACAAGGAAGGTTTGCAATGAGTTTTTCATATGGAAATCCGCTTTGATCTGCCGCTTGCTTTCTCTTTTCGACTCATGTAAACTATGATCGTGGAGATCTGCTATTCTTCCATAAACCCATATGCATCAACAGAAAAGAGAGGTATTTTCCATGACCGATACATCCGCTCCCCATACCGATCCCGGTCTTGAGGGAAATGAAAAAATCGAGGCAGCCATTCTGGCCCTCCAACAGGAAGCCAGCCAGGAGCTTCTGGCCCATGCACTGACTGTCCTTCGCCGCCGCATGCGTGAGAAGGGTCAGCTGATCCTGGCTGTAGAACCGTCTCCCGGAAAAGAGCAGTTCGCGCTGAAAACCATTCAGACACCGGATGGCAATCTCTGGTGGGTAGCTTTTACCAGTTTTGAGGAGCAGAACCGGGGCAGCGGCAGCGTCATGTCCGGTTTTCTCGCAGATATGGATCAGCTTTTCCCCTCCGCCATCCCCACCGACGGCATCCATGGGATCATCCTCAATCCCTGGAACCGCACCTTGATGCTGGACAAAACACTGCTCCAGATCATTCTGGGAAGTAATTAAAAAAGGAGGTTTTTCTCATGAGTATTTCCTTAGATCCTGAAAAAACACTGAAACTTGTCCGTTATGATTATCTGAACAGAACCGTGGTTCCCGGTCAGATCCTTTTTGCCGGATCCAGCCTGATGGAGCAGTTTCCCGTCCACGAATTTCAGCTGGGCGCCGGTCTTTCTTCTCTGATCTATAATCGCGGCATCGGCGGTTTCACCACAGCAGAAATGTTGGAACATATGGAAACCTGCGTCTATGCACTCCGACCCGCCCGGATTTTCCTTAATATCGGCACCAATGACATGAATCCCGACGATTATCGGAAGGACGAACTGATGGAGCGCTATGAAAAAATGGTGAAAGAAATCCTCGCTCATCTTCCCGGCGTTCAGCTCACCCTTCTGGCATATTATCCCGTCAATCATGAAGCTGCCTGCGATGACAGCTGGTTCTTTTACCGGACCAACGAGCGCATCCATGAGGCCAACGAGGCCGTAGAGGCTCTGGCTGAAAAATATCATTTAGGTTTTCTCGACCTCAACGCCCCGCTCACCGATGAAAAAGGCAGGCTGAAAGCAGAATTTACCATCGATGGTGTCCATATGTATCCCAATGGCTACCGGGAGGTATGGAAACAGCTGGCTGGTATTTTACAGTAAAAGTCAAAATTGTGTAACTTTTCATCAAAATATCGGTAGAATTTTCCAAAAGAAAGCATTATACTGCAGAAAAAGGAGGTTTATACATTATGATTTCAAGATTTTCCTACGGCCATGTCATCGAGACGGAGGCCATTCTTCAGAAACCTGCCGCAGATAACGGGGCACTCCCTCTCCTGACGGTGGATGAAGCTTCTCTTTCCTTCACTTATTCCATGGCTGATGACGATAAGGTCTACGGTCTGGGTGAAAATGTCCGTGGGATCAACAAACGCGGCTGGATCTACCAGAGTAAATGTTCGGATGAGGCGGAGCATCTGGAAGACCGCCGCTCCCTTTACGGCGCCCACAATTTCTTTGTGGTGAGCGGAAAAGAAACCTTTGGTATTTTTGTCGATTACCCGGGAATCCTCACCTTTGACATCGGATATACCCGTTACAGCGAACTGAAGATCACCGCTTCTGACTGGAATCTGGATGTCTATGTCATCACCGGGAGCGACGTCAAGGATATCATCCACCAGTTCCGCCAGCTCATCGGCAGAAGCTTTGTGGTTCCCAAATGGGCTTTCGGCTACGGTCAGAGCCGCTGGAGCTATATGTCTGAAGATGAAATCCGGGAAGTCGTAAGAAAGCACCGGGAGCTTCAGATCCCTCTGGACAGTGTTTATCTGGATATCGACTACATGGATCGCTACAAGGATTTCACCCTGAACAACGAAACCTTCCCTGATTTTGCTGATTTCAATCAGGAAATGAAAGAGGACCACATTCATCTGGTTCCCATCATCGATGCCGGTGTCAAACAGGAAGAAGGCTATCCCGTTTACGAAGAAGGACTGAAAAAGGGCTATTTCTGTACAAAAGAGGACGGCACACCCTTTGTAGCTGCCGTATGGCCGGGCAAAGCACTTTTCCCGGATATGCTGAACAAGGAAGCCCGTGACTGGTTCGGCGAACAGTACAAATTCCTGCTGGATCAGGGTGTCGAAGGTTTCTGGAACGACATGAACGAACCTGCCATTTTTTACACGGAAGATCGTCTGAAAGAAGTTCTGGACAAAATAGATGACTATAAAAACCGGAACCTGGATATGAATGAATTCTGGGGCATGACTGCTCTGGTGAGAAGTCTCAGCAACAACACCGAGGATTATACCAGTTTCTATCACAACATCCAGGGGGAAAAGGTATCACACGACCGGGTACACAACCTGTTCGGCTACAACATGACCAGGGCCGCCGGAGAAGCCTTCGAACGTTTAGAGCCGGACAAACGGATCCTGATGTTCTCCCGTTCTTCCTATATCGGCATGCACCGTTACGGCGGTATCTGGATGGGCGACAACAAATCCTGGTGGTCCCATATTCTTCTGAACCTTCATATGCTTCCATCCCTGAACATGTGCGGTTTCCTGTATACCGGTGCTGATCTTGGCGGCTTCGGAGCAGATACCACAGAGGATCTCATGCTCCGCTGGCTGGCTCTCGGCATTTTCACACCGCTTATGAGAAACCATTCCGCTCTCGGCACCCGCCGTCAGGAGGCTTATCAGTTTGAAAACATGGATGGTTTCCGTCACATCATCGGGCTCCGTTACCGGCTGCTGCCCTACCTTTACAGTGAGTATATGAAAGCGGTTTTAAACGATGAAATGATGTTCCGTCCTCTCGCTTTTGATTATCCGGACGACAGACACGCCAAAGCGGTGGAAGACCAGCTTCTTCTTGGAGACGGCATGATGATCGCCCCTGTTTACGAGCAGAATGCTGACGGCCGTTATGTTTATCTGCCGGAATCCATGAAACAGGTGCGTTTCTCTGCAGACGGCACAGTAGAAGAGACCATTCTTCCGGCAGGCCACCATTTTGTGGAGGTTCCGCTTACCGATGTAGTCCTCTTCATCCGTCCGAACCATCTGATCCCCCTTTCCAAAGGCGGTCAGTGTGTTGATGAGGTTGATTTTGAAGCGCTTACTTTCCTTTCTTATGTTACAGAGGGAAACGAAGCGGTTTACACCTATTATCACGATGACGGTTACGAAAAAGATTACGAGAATCCGGCTCATCTGAGTGAGATCCGTATCTTACCGGATGGAACCGTCCAGAGATAAAAAGAAGAAACGGGTGACTGCCAAAAACAGTCGCCCGCTTCTTTTTTTCACACTTTTATATCAATGTATAATACCACAGGTTGACGATCTGCCCTCTCAGCTGTTCAAAGCTCCAGGTCTCACTGCTTCGGATCAGACTGTTCGGATCGTTTACGGTAAAGAAGCCTCCTTCATATCCTGTCAGCACGATAAAATGACCACTGGAAGTAAAATCTCCGGGTCCCACACTGGCAATGATGGGATGCCCCGCTGCCAGCTGATTCGCCATGGCGGCTTCATCAAGCCCAAGCTCTGTCCCGCTGATTCCAAACACTTCCGCCCCATACGTCATCAGATCCCAGGAAGTATCCTGACTTTCCGTCAGGAAACCATTCGCGGCACTGTAAGCAGCTGCCACGGCAGGCGTAATGTCATTTCTTCCTGTCAGTCCGCAGGCTGCCATGGCAATACAGGTCGGGCCGCAGCCGCTCACTGCCACGATCGTACTGCTCCCGTAAGGCGCATACCCCCAGCGCCTGTCCCACTGGATCAAAAGCGGGATCACGCCGGTCGTCACATCTCCTACCGTATCTGCCGGTTTTGAACCTTTCATTTCCGGATAATCCACTGCAAACCCTAACGTTTCCTCATTCTGACAGACCATGCGGAGCACCTTGTCCGGATATTCCTCTTCCCGGTCCAGGATCTGCCGGTATCGTTCATCCGAATCCGCCAGACTCTGCAGCATATCCAGATAACCGGCTCTGGCCTCCGGATCAGAAAGCATCAGCTGCCCTGCATCGCTTCCGGCCCCATCCGGATAAGCTTCCTGCCACATCTCCTCTGTCTGCCGGTCCTGATACCAGCGGATTGCTCCAAGCCCCAACACCATGACCAGAAAACCACTCAGGATTCCTCTTTTCAGCCGTCTTTTTGTCCGTTCCACCTGTCGTACACGTTCCAGCTGCTTCCTTTTTCTGCGTTCGTTTGTCAGTCTTTCTTTATCTGCTGTCAGATCACTCGTCATACCATTATCCTCTTTTCCGGATTTTCCAAAAAAATCCTTCTCTGACACCATTATAAAAATCCCACCTGCCAAAATCCTCGCTGAAATGTAATCCTTTTGTAAACATAAAATGATGATGCCAGGGTCAAAAGGTCAAAAAGCCGTTCATGCTTGCATGATAAGGCTTTTGAACTTGGGACCCGCCAAACATGAGAAAGCAGCGATTTACGCAGTAAATCAGCGGATTTCGAATGTTTATAGAATTGCGGGAGTTGCTTTGCAGCGGAGCAATTCGTAGGCATCAGTTGGGGGCAAAAGACCTTTTGCCCCCCGAAAATCCTGTCTTTCTTATCAGAGAAGTGCCTGGTAAATATCTCTTTTTCCCACGCCTCTGTCCTTTGCCACCTGTTTCATGGCTGTTTTTTTATCCATTCCCTGGGACAGATAATGCTCCATATGCTCCGGGATCGTCAGGCTCTCCCAGGATTCCTGCTGCTCTTTCCGGATGGTCTCAAAGCTTTTTCCTTCGATGACCAGCACACATTCCCCTTTGGGATCCTGCTCCCGGTAAAAAGCCAGTGCCTGAGAAAAAGTCGTGGCAAAAGCAGTTTCATGCTTCTTCGTCAGCTCCCGGCAGATCGTCAGCCGCCTGTCTCCCAGTACCTCCTGCAGCTCCGTCAGGGTCCGCACCAGACGGTGAGGTGCCTCGTAAATGATCATGGTCCGGCTTTCTTCCTTCAGCTCCGCCAGCACCTGCTGCCGATCTTTTTTCTCTGCAGGCAGAAAAGCCTCAAAGCAGAAACGTCTGGTAGGCAGGCCCGACAGCGTCAGCGCCGTAACACAGGCACAGGCTCCCGGCAGAGAAGTCACAGGCACCCCCTCTTCCTGGCAGATCCGGACCAGATCCTCTCCCGGATCTGAGATTCCCGGTGTTCCCGCATCCGTGATCAGGGCAATATTCTGCCCTTCCTTCAGTTTTTCCACCAAAACATGCGCTTTTTCAATTCGATTGTATTCGTGATAACTGGTCATAGGCGTATGGATATCGAAATGGTTCAGTAATTTGATACTGTTTCGCGTATCCTCCGCTGCGATCAGATCCACCTCTTTCAACGTCCGCACCACCCGAAAAGTCATATCCTCCAGATTGCCGATCGGCGTGGCACAAAGATATAGGGTCCCTGTCATTGCTTTCCTCCTGTATGTGAAAACTGCCGCTCGATCTCTCAAGTGACAGTTTCCTTTTAGTATCCGTAAATATCATAAATTTCCTGATTATAAACACCCGGTCTGTCATAGACGATCAGCGGTTTTTCCACCGTCATCCTGGGATTGCCTCCGCGCACGGCTTCGATGAGCACCATGTTCGGTTCCCGGTCCACATAAGGATAGACCAGCTGCATCCGCTTGGGTTCCAGATGGTGGAGCGACAGCTGCACCAGGATCTCAGCCAGTCGGAAGGGACGATGCACCATGAAAAATTTCCCGCCCGGTTTCAGAAGCTTCTCCGCTGTACCGATGACATCCTCCAGCGTACAGAGGATCTCATGGCGGGCAATGGCTTTCGGAAGCTCCGGATTGGTCAGGCCGTGATTTCCTGTCATGTAGGGCGGATTGGAGGTGATGACGTCAAAAGAGGCCAGGTCAAACAGCTGCCCTGCCTCCTTAATATCTCCTTCTACAATAGAGACCCGATCCTCCAGCTGATTATAAAGAACACTTCTTCTTGCCATGTCTGCACTCTCTTCCTGGATCTCCAGACCGGTGAGATGACCGGCTTTTGTTTTTCCCGCCAGCAGGATCGGGATAATACCGGTACCGGTTCCCAGATCCAGTACTTTTTCTCCCGCTTTCACCCTGGCGAAACCGGAAAGCAGCACCGCATCCATGCCAAAACAGAATTTTCCGGGATTCTGAATGATCTTAAAGCCGTTCCGCTGAAGATCATCCAGCCGTTCCTCCGGTTTCAGTTCAATTGTCATCTAACTTTGATTTCCCTTCGTCTTTTTCCAGAGCCTTCAGCTCCTTCAGCTCTTTTTCGTTCAGGTTCAGTTTTTCTTTTTTCCGGCGGGGCTTGAACTTCAGCTGCTCCACCTTGTACTCGCGGATCTCTTTCTCATCCTGCACATCTACAATGACCTTCACCAGCTGACGCAGGACGTTGACGCTCTGCACTTCCCCCTTCAGTCCGTCATCTGCAACGACTCTGTCACCGATACCCGGCAGACGGCTGTTCAGATACTCATACGTGTCTTCCTCATTTTTCAGGCAGCACATGAGACGGCCGCAGACACCGGAGATCTTGGTCGGATTCAGAGAAAGATTCTGTTCCTTTGCCATTTTAATGGAAACCGGTGCAAACTCGGAAAGAAAGGTGTGGCAGCAAAGCTCTCTTCCGCAGATCCCCACACCGCCTACGATCTTGGTCTCATCGCGGACACCGATCTGACGAAGTTCGATCCTAGTCTTGAATACAGAGGCCAGATCCTTTACCAGTTCACGGAAATCGATCCGTCCGTCTGCGGTAAAATAGAAGAGTACTTTATTGTTATCAAACGTATACTCTGTGTCGATGAGCTTCATCTCCAACTTATGTTTGTGGATCTTTTCCAGACAGATACGAAAAGCTTCTTTTTCCTTCTCCTTGTTTCTCTGGGCTCTGGCATGGTCATCCGCATTGGCGATCCGGATCACCGGCTTCAACGGCTGTACCACCTGATCGTCCGTCACATCTCTTGGATCTGCCACTACACTTCCGTATTCAATGCCGCGGGCTGTCTCCACGATCACATGGTCGCCCTTTTTGACCGGGAGCTTTTTCGGATCGAAATAATAGATTTTTCCGGCGTTTCGAAACCGGACTCCGATAATTTTAATCATTCTGTGATGTTCTCCTTTATAGTCAGGAACAGCAATTCCATCGTGAGATCAAAATTCACGTTGGCATTTAATCTGTCCTTTGCTTTTCTTAAAGCCTCCAGGATCTCCTCCACACCTTCATAGCTGCAGTTGCTGGTCTGTTCCTGGATGGAAACCAGCTGATCCCGGAAGATGATGCCATCCGCATCCCGGGTCGCCTTGAAATACAGCACATCCCGATACCAGACCGCCATGATATCCAGGTAATCCTGAATATCCACTTTATATTCGGAAATCCCCTTTACCGCCGCACTGATCTCACTGATATCCATCCGCGGGGCATTCTTTAGAATATGAAGAGCGGCATTCTTGATCTCATTAAAATACTCGGAAGTAGCCAGTTTTACGGCTTTTCCGATATTTCCCTGGGCAAAGGCCACAGCGATATCTGCCTGGTAATCCGGCACTTCCACATGCTCCATCAGATATCTGCGAACCTCCTGATCCGGTACCGGCTTCATGTTCAGCACCACACACCTGGAAAGGATCGTCGGCAGGAAAGAAGACGCATTGGTCGTCAGAAAAAGGATCACTGCATAAGCAGGCGGCTCCTCTATGGTTTTTAAAAGCGCATTCTGCGCCTGTACATTCATCTTTTCCGCATCCGGAACGATATAGATCTTATATTTGCTCTGATAAGGTTTGATCTGTACATCGCCTACCAGCTGTTCTCTGATATCATCTACACTGATGGTATTCGGTTTTTCATGGGTGATCCGGATGATGTCCGGATGATTTCCGCTTTCTGCCTGACGACAGGAACGGCATTTTCCACAAGGCTTTTCGCCCTCGTTCTCGCACTGCAGAAGCTCTGCGAAAGTGTTCGCTAAAAGCTTTTTCCCTGAGCCCTTTTCTCCGCTGAATATATAAGCATGAGAAACCTTATTCATTTTCTCCGCATTTTTCAAATGCTCTATGATCTGTTTATGTCCGACAATGTCCTGGAATCCTGACATATGCGACACCCCCTTTTTCTCTCCTGTAAAATGTTATAGTTTATTATACCATAAGGAGTCCGAAATACCTATGAAAAATTCATGAAGCCTTTCTTTTCTTTTATAAAACTCCGAATCTCTGCCAGACATTCCTCAAGTGACCCGGCATTGGAAAATCTCCGGCAGATCCCTGCTTTTTTCAGCTTTTCCTCGGAAAAATCCTCGCTGTCCGCCAGAAAACGGCGGCACATTTCTTCATATGCCGGTTTTTCCTGCTGTTTTTCCCGGTTAATGGCCCGGATCAGACGGACATCATCCGGAACCTCCACATAGATGGGAAGTACCCGCTCTTCCCCGTAATAAGCCTTCATTTTCTCATAGGAAACCAGCGTTCCGATCGCCAGATAGTCCTTTTCCGCCAGCTCCATATGCGCATCGTCCACGGTAAAATATTTCCAAACACCCATCACCGTATTGTAGCACCGGAGCTCGATGACCTTTTCTTCTTTCTGGAAGCGGTGCAGCACTTCGTCATCCACAAAATGATAATCCACACCGTCCCGCTCTCCTGCCCGGATGGGCCGGGTGGTGTAAAGAACGATCTGATGAAGATCCAGTTCTTTCTCTTTCATCAGTTCCCGGAAGATCGTATCTTTTCCGGAGGAACTTTTTCCCATTACATAAAAAATCTTTCCCATTTCTCTTTGCCCGGCATTTCTGCCGCCTGTCCTTTTCTTTTTTCCTGCTGCAGCCAGCTCTCTATCCGCTGTGAACCATAGCCGGAAAGCTCCTTTTATCCTTCTTCGGCTTCCCGCAGCACATCGATATACTCCGCCGTATAATCCCGGAGTCCCTGAATGGAAAGTCCTTCCTCCTGAAAAAAAGCCACTCTCTCCAACACGTCCCGGCGGATCCGTTCTCCCGGCATCAGAAGCGGGATTCCCGGCGGATAGAGATAGAGAAATTCACCGGAGATCCGCCCCTTACTTTCCTGCAAAAGAACAGTCTCCTTTTCTCCATCATAGGCCTCCCGAAGCGAGATCACGATCTCATTGTGTACGGCTCCGTCGTACCCGGTGCCTGTTTCCTGCTTCTCTTTTTCCCCGGCAAGCTCCCCGTCGATCCGCAGCAGCGCCTTTTTCAGCCGTTCAAAGCCTTCCTCCGTATCCATAACGGAAGTCAGAGCCAGCCCGTAGCTCCCTGCTTCCATTTCAAGCTCCAGATGGTCTTTTTCCCGGAGCTCCCTGCCGATCCAGTCTCCGCCATGAGCAGCGGGCACCAGCAGGATTTTGGAGCGGTCGAAATCAAATATACCATAACTCCCCCTGATTTCATAGCCCGGAATCCGGATTTGCTCAAGTCTGCCGGCAAATGCATGGAAATCCTCAAGTCTGGCTGCAAAAACTTCAAACCGCTCTTTTCCCTCATTTTTCAGAAACTCCACGCAGCGGTCCATGGCTGCCATGAAAATATACGACGGACTGCTGCTCTGGTAGATCCCCAGAAACCGCCGGATCCGTTCCTCGTCCACCTGTGCATCCCGGCCTACATGAAGCACCGCTGTCTGTGTCAGGGAGGGCAGTGTTTTATGAAAACTCTGGATCACCACATCCGCTCCCAGCTTCAGGGCACTTTCCGGGAAATAGGGATGAAAACCCAGGTGTGCTCCATGTGCCTCGTCTACGATCAGTGGGACTCTGTGTGCATGACAGATACGTGCAATGCTCCTGATATCCGACACTGCTCCATCGTAAGTAGGTGACGTCAAAAGTACCGCCTGGGTTTTCGGATATTCCGCGAGAAGTTTTTCCACATCCTCCGGCAAAATCCCGCCGTTTATCCCCCATTTCGGCTCCCACTGTGGATAGAGACTGTGGATAACCAGGTCTCCCAGATAGCAGGCGTGGTACGAAGCTTTATGACAGTTTCTCGCGAGAATGATCTCTCCGCCCGGCCGTACCAGAGCCGACACTGCGCTTAAAATCCCGCAGGTACTTCCGTTTACCAGAAAATACGTGCTTCTGGAACCATAAAGTGCTGCCGCCCGTTCCTGGGCCTCCTTCAGGATCCCTTCCGGATGATGCAGGTTATCAAAACCATCGATTTCCGTAATATCGATCTGAAACGGATTCACGAAATCTGTGATCTGCCGTTTGTGCCCCGGCATATGAAACGGATAGGCATCGCTGTTTCCGTAAGCAAGAAGTTTGTCGTATATCGTTGTCATAACTGATCCTTTCCACCTTTATTCACACATCGTAACTGTTCCATACCTTCACGCGATGGAAGCAGGGGACTTCCCTGATCCGATCAGAAGCAGCGGGATCACCATCTCATCCTCCAGAAGCCCTGCATGGACACCGATGAAGAAATCCGCTTCTTTTTTATGGCTGTAAATACTCAGATCACTCACAGCCGCAGCAAGATAATCCCCGAGCATCCCATCAAAAGCCGCCCCTTCCTTTCCCGGTCCGAAAAGCTGTTTCTCCCGGACTTCTTCTTTGGTAAGAAGCAGAAACGTATCGCCGAAATTTTTCCGGAATTCTTCTTCAAACTGCTGCTTTTTCTCCTCTTTCACAAAGAAATTCACCGCTCTCGGCTCCAGGCTCAGTCCGCGTTTCAGACAGTCCGTTATTTTCGGATAATCCTCTATCGCCACACCGCAGGAATCCATATGCCCATGATCAGCCGTCACGATCACCAGTGTATTGGAAAGCTTCTCCGTCAGCTCCTGTACCTGTTTTTCCAGCTGCCTTAAGGTCTCCTTCGCCTCCGGGCTGTAGCAGCCCTTCTCATGCATGCAGCCGTCCGGTTCCGGCCAGTAAGCGTAAATGTATTTCTTTCCGGGTCGTTTTGTCAGTCTTTCGATCCAATCTGAGATTTCTTCAAACGTTCCTGGATACGGTTCCTCAAAAGGGATCAGGCTGTAAGCCTGCCCGCTATTTTCCCTGATCTGCTCCACAAGACTCTGATAGGGGCAGAGGGTTTTCGCCACAGGATAATCTGCCGCCGGCTTTGTTGTCCCGGCTTCCCGGTTCAGAAAAACCGTCACCGTCTTGTCGATCTTCGGATAATAGCAATCCCAGCCAAGCCAACAGTGTTCCACCGGATAAAGACCGCTGCAGATGGAAGTGGTGGCCGCCACCGTTGTCGGCGGAAATACCGCAGAATACGTTCCTGCCAGATGAGAAGCAAAAAATCCATCCGGCTCCAGATTTCCGTCTATGATACATTTTCCCATGCCATCCAGCAGGAGCAAAACCACATTTTCATACTCCCTCTCCGCCAATTCCCTGTCGAGAAGCGCCAGCGTCTCATGATGCACCGGTGCCCCGAAATATTTTAGAACAGAATTGGCCAGGCTCACCGTGCTGTTCCTGTAATCCGGGTATTTTATCTTTTTCATATTCTTCTCCTATTTTTCCAAAAACTTTTCAATCACACAGCTATGTTCTTTCGTTAATCTGTTTCAGAGCGCTCCTCGCCGTCTTATCCACATAAATTTCCGACTGGATCATCCGCCGAAGCTTTTCATTCCCCGGATTCAGATAATTTCCCATCACAGCCCCTCCTTTTGTCTCCATCATTTCTTATGAGTATAACCCGATTTTCCACCCTGCGCAACCATTGAGATTTCCAGTCAAAAATGTTCGTTCATGCAAGCATACTCACACTTTTTGCTGAAAATCTGCCTGGCTCTGAATGGCCAGGCGGCGCCCTTTTTATTTCCGCAGGCAACGAGCCAGGCAGCCATACTTGCATAGATATTTGATTTGCCGCCTCTTCTCCCCTGTGCTATAATCATCTCACTACGACAATTCTGGAGGTTCACAAATATGAAAGAACAGCTTTACACCATCCCTCTCATGGACGCTTTCCGTGAAAAGGACGAGTGCCCCTTCTGCTTCATCCAACGCTCTCTGGAGCAGCACGCCATCGATTTCACCTTGGGATCCGGTGCTTCCTATATGGAGGACGATATCCGCTTCCAGACCGATAAAGCAGGCTTCTGCAAGGATCATTACCAGAAAATGTTTCTCTATGGCAACCGCCTGGGCAGCGCCCTGATCCTGGAAACGCACCTGAAAAAGCTCACAAAAGACCTTAAGGAACAGATGGATCATTATACCACCGGTGAGAAACCTTCTCTTCTTGGCCGCCTGAAAAAATCCGCTCCCGATCCGGAAGCGAAAACAAATAACGTCAGCACCTGGATCCGGATGCAGAACAAGAGCTGCTATATCTGTGAGCAGATCGAGACCACCTACGAGCGTTATCTTGCCACCTTCTTTGAGCTCTTCAAACGGAATGAAGATGAATTCATGGAGCTTCTGAAAAATGGCAAGGGCTTCTGTCTGCCCCATTTCGGAGACCTGCTCTCCGGTACAGAACGCTACCTGAACGAAAAAGACCAGGCCCGGCTTCGGGAGATCCTCTTCCCGCAGATGATCCAGAATCTTGAACGGATCACCGGTGATGTGGAATGGTTCCAGAAGAAATTCGACTACCAGTTCAAAGACGCCGACTGGAAAGATGCAAAAGACGCTGTCCAGCGTGCCATGCAGAAGGCCGGCAGCGGCTACCCCGCAGACCCACCATACATCCAGAAATAACAGAAAAACGGCATCCGCAAAGTTTTTATGCTTTGCAGATGCCGCTTTTAACATTATCACTGAAACTGATTTTACTGTATCTGATAAATTTCCACTTTTGCTTTTCCTTCTGCCTGGACAGTAATCTCACCTTTTCTTACATCCAGCACTGTCTCATAAGCTTCACTCAAAAGACCGTCATTTACCGTTACTTCCAGAATTTCTCCATCTGAAAGCAGAGAAAGTTTCTCCGGTTTTCCAATTGTATTCATCTTCAGTTCCCGGTAAGTCTGACCTTCTTTGATTTCTTCTTTGTCTGTAAATTCTCTTGCTGCTCCGGCAACGCCTTCTGTTCTCTGTGCGATTCCCTCAATCTTCAAAACACCCTCATGATACAGGCATTTTGTTCCATAAAGATCCACAACCATGTCCTTGTCTTCTTCCAGTTTTACAACAATTTCCACTGCCGCAGATTCTTTCTGTGTATAATCAACACACTTGTCTGACTTCGAATCCAAAACTGCTTCCAGTTTTTTTACTTTCTGTTCTTCCAGCTCCTGAACGAGTTTCTGTCTGAGCAGATAACCTTCTTCCGTTTTTACCAGAGTCAGCTCTCTGGGAATTCCCATCATTCCCCTGAAATTTTTACCCTGGTTGTTGGTACGCATCCAGGGAATCATGATCACCCGGTCTGTCCCGGCAAAGGTCTGTCCGGCATAAGGCAGCATACAATGGTAAGCTTCCTGTCTGACGCCATCCGTTACAAAATGGGAACCATCAAAATCACCCAGGAAATAGTAGCCGTCTGCGGACCAGAAGATCCATTTCTTTCCACCGCCTTCTACCGGAATCTCTCGGAAATCCGGGCATTCCCAGGCTCCTGGAATGGTAAGTTTCTGTGTCATGACCCAATTTTTCAGATCGCTGGAATTAAAGATCGCATAATCATTTTTATCCAGATACAGCACCATATAGTAAAGTTGCTTTTCCTCATGCCAGTAAACTTTGGGATCCCGGTTATCTGCTTCTATGTGTTCCAACACATTCTCTTCTACCTTCGTCAGTGTTTCTCCCTGATCCGTACTGTAAGCAATCCGCTGTACAAATTTTTTCCCTTTGCTCCATTCAGAAGCACTTCCTGCTACGGTATAAAAGAATACCGGTGTATCCTTGGGAAGTCCCAGAAGACCTCTCTCATTCAGGATCGCACAACCGGAAAACATCGTTCCGTTTTCATCCGGAAACATCACATCCTCTTTCTGCACCCAATGAAGGAGATCTGTACTCTCCGCATGTCCCCAGCTCATATTTCCCCAGTTTACATCAACCGGATTGTGCTGAAAATACAGGTGATATTTTCCTTCACTATAAATCAGTCCATTTGGATCATTGATCCAGCCTGTTTCCGGCACGAAATGGATATATCCGCTGTTTTCCCGCACAGCAGACTCCTTTTCCCGCACAGCAGACAGAAGACTTTCACAAACATCACCTTCGATCCGGATCTTTTGACCCTTCCATTTTTTCACCGGCAAAACTGCACAGAAATCTTCCGGATAAGTTTCCTCCGTATCTACACAGGAAATCTCAAATTCATAAATTTTTTCTGTTCCGCACCAGAAAGTCAGCAACCTTTTTTCTGCTTCCTTCTTTATCGGTACAAGAAGATAATCTTTTGATATCGTAAGTACTTTTTCCATTCTATTAACCTTTCATTCTTTTGAGGGTCTGCCATCTGTCAAGCCATGGATTCCAGATCCTGTCTTTTCCTTATTTCACCGCGGCCATCTGTCTTTCCTATCCATCAGTTTTCCATATGGCTGATGAGGTTCTTCCTGATACCAGTAAGCAACAGAAGCCACATCGTCTTCCCGCTCAAAAAGTCCGCCATAATACACACCGATCTGCTGAATCGTTACCCGGATATCTTTTTCGAACAGGATCGGATCCATAATGTGCCACCGATAAAAGCTTCTCTGAGGCAGCTGATCGTCATTATGAAAATCATGGTGCAGGAACGTATCATGATGTGAATAATACGGATAGCCTAAAAAAGGCGTACAGAACGTATTTTCCACGGTTTTTCCGTCCTTCTGAGTGGCAAAACTCCAGGCTCCGCCAAAATAGTCTTCTGTTCCGGTTCCGCAGATGGTTGGATACTCTTCATCCCCATCCAGATAGAACTTCACTTCCCCTTCTCCGTACCAGTAGCGTTCCAGCGCAGTCAGTGCCATATATGTCCCAACATACTGTCCCCTGCCTTTTACGTGATCCAGTATTACGTAATCCTGACCTTTTTCTGTTATTCTCTGCCTTCTCCACTGAGCATGAAAATATCCGGTGTTTTCCGGAAGTTCATCCGTCAGACAATAATCAATCTGGTAAAAGAATGCCGGAATCGTCTCATCGCACTGATTTTCAATGGTGATTTTAGCTTTTTTTCGGAAAGGCATTGGAAAATAGGAATTAAAACCTCTCGTGGGATTAACAGCTACAGGAAGAGAATTCACGCAATACGACACACCAAAACCGCAACAGAAAAAATCTCCCAACGGACTTTCCACTGAAGGCTCTTCCTCTCCATCCCAGTACATCCGCAAAACCAGATCTCTTAAAACATATCTGTTGCGCTCACTCGTCCGGTCTGTCACTGTGATCCAGATATGATTGATGGTTCCCGGACCGTCCATTTCTGCCAGTGTTACCGTCTCTCCCGATTTGATTTCCGGAATACAAGGAGAACCTTTTCTGGCAGTTCCAAGATCACTTGCGGCTCGGCCTCCCATTCCCTTTTCTCCCTTACGGTTTTCCCAGTTAATACTTCTGCTTTGTCCTTTTTTCAATATTGATAAATGGTTTAAATCAAACATCGAAACTCCTTATCCTCAAAGAGGCTGTTGCATTCTGCGACAGCCTCTTATCTTTTTTATTCAGTTAAAACAGCAGCATCTTTTACTTCCATTGTTCCATCGGAGACAAAAAATCCCAGATGGCGGTTTTTCCAGTTATACATCCGGAAACCAAAGGCTACATCATTATTTATATAAAGCACACCTATGGTATCCTGAATATATAAGGCAATTTCATATTCTTTTCCAGGCTCCAGTTTTAACGGTCTTTCCATCTCCACTGCATAGGGGAACATCTGCCCACCCTGTTCGTACATCCGCAGTCCGGAGCGATACTGAATCCTGTTAAATTGCGGTTCAAACATCAGATAATAGCCAAAATCAAAAGCTTCATCTACCTGGAGGGCCAGTCCGAACCTTGTAGGTGTTCCCTCATAACGAAGTTTTGCTTTGATGCAGCACTGCTCCGGAATCTCGCTTCCAAGTGCGGCAGCAAATCCATCTTCAGAGCTGCAGAGAGTTCCGTCTGCCCGGTGTTCCCAATTGCCGCTCAGACCTCTGATCTCTGTTTTCTCACTGTGATGAAATGCATTCGCCACACTTTCCACGGGGCATACGCCCAGCGTTCCGTCCTCATGCTGCACCAGCTGATGAACGACAATAGAGCCTCCCCAGTTCCAGGTGCAGTAATCTTTTCCGAAATCTTTCCCGGGATCAAAGTTCCAACTGTTTTCACCTCTGCTAGGGTTCCAGCCGTATACATAACGGTGAGTTCCATCAGATCCCGTTTTTGCTGCATAAAAAGCTCTTCCGTCAAACGTATCCCGCTCCGGGCGTATCCATGGGCCCTTCGGAGACCTGCTCATCCGGTAATAGGTACAGAAACCATCCGTATAATTGGAAAACACCAGATAATACCAGTCACCCATTTTGAAAAAGTCCGGGCACTCATTGGCTGCCTGATTGGTTCTGGATGCGTAAAGGGGCTTTCTGTACTCCCAGTGGGAGAGATCGTCCGATACGCACAGTGCCACACAACCATTCCGTTCTGTTGCCGCATTTTCCCTGGCTGCCAGGATCATCCACCATTTCTTTTCCTCCTCATTCCAGAATACATGAGGATCTCTCCAGTCAGACATCCGGTAAATTTCTCCGTCCGGTCCAAATTTATCTTCCGGGATGTCCTCCCAGTGTACAAGGTCTTTGCTCGTCGCATGTCTTGCCCACTGGGCCGGCGGGTTCTGATCGAAGGTACAGTAGAACATATGGTAAACACCGTCCACTTCGATCACAGACCCGGTTCCACCCTGAATGTTTGTCGGGGTTTCTTTGTAAATCCGGTTGTCTTCCGTTATGATCTGATGCCAGCCATAGACGATCTTGTCTTTCGGTGCATCCGGATTCCAGTTTTTCAGATAATAGTTTTCGAATCTTTTCGTCTTCTGATTGTAAAACGGAATTACATCTCCGGTTTTCGCATACTCAGGTGTATAAAATAAGTTCATTCGGCCCTCCCTGCTGTCACATGCTGTCAGTTATTGTTTATTGGTGAGTTCATAGAACATATCGAAACCTTTCTGTTTCAGTTCCAGAAGTTCAGAAAGTCCCATGGAATCCATTTTTTCAAGATAAGCGTTCCAGTCTTCATCTGTGATACCGTCTTTCACGATACCTGCTTTCGTCTGCTCTGCATAGTTTTTGAGGTCTGTCTCGATCTCTGCGATTCTTGTGATGTCCTCCTGGTCCATAAAGGCTGCCGGATAGTTGTAATCACTGGTGATTGCCGGAGAGTAGATGTTTTTTACCATCTCGAAACGCGCACCATCAGAATCTACCATCTTGTCAACATAAACGCCATAGTAGTCAGCAAGAATTGCAAATACATCATAGAGGTTCTGGTCATTTCTGACTTTGCTGTCCTGTCCTTCCTCGGTCCATTTCAGCATGCCGTCTTCCATAGTAAATACGTTGGTATAATTTTCATCATCGTAAGTACCAAAGCAGTTCTGGATAGACATGGACGGTTCATAATACTGATCCAGATATGCCAGTGCGATTTCCGGTTTTTCGCAGGCTGCAGTTACAGCTGTTACACCCATATCAAAACTGTAGTAGTTCTGTCTCGGAACATTCACCGTTCCATCCGGTCCTGCCAGAGGCGGAAGCGGCTCATAATCGTCCGTATAATCTCCTGCCATTCCGATTGCCCAGTCATAGAAAAGACCAACTCTTCCGGAAGCAACCTTTGCAGAATAGCTTGCTCCATCCTGAGAGAAGATTTCCGGATCTACCAGTCCTTCGCTGTACAGCTCATGGAGCCATTCCAGTCCTTCTCTCACATCATCCTGTACCAGAGTGTAATAAACCTCTTTGTCATTGCTTACCATATAATGATCCATATCATCGCCGCAGCCAAAAGAGCCTAAGGTAATGCCCGGATCCTGGTTTACCTGGTTGATACGGAAAGACATGGGAACCACTTCTCCGCTTTCTACGGTAATGTTCTCCTTGAAAGCCTCAAGAACTGTTTTCAGTTCATCGGTAGTGGTCGGCATTTCCAGTCCCAGTTCGTCCAGCCAGCTCTTGTTGATGTAGGGGATTGCTCCGACTACGTTGATGTTCTCCTTCGGGTTCGTGGACCATTCATTGATGAACGGAAGAGTATAAATATGTCCGTCCGCAGAAGTAATAGCGGCTTTTACCTCAGGTCTCTTCTCCAGAACTGCTTTCAGGTTCGGCATATCCTCTTCAATGTAGTCCTCGATGGGAATAAAGACTCCTTTGCTTGCATAACTGAGAATGTCGTAAGGTTTGATATACATTTTTGTAATGACATCCGGCATGCCTTTCTTGGACAGGGCCAGTTTGGATTTCTCATCAAACTGATCAGCCGGGATGGTCTGATAATCTACCTGCACATTGGTAGCTGCTTCCATTCTCTGAACCAGTGCTTTCTTGCTGAAATCCTGCTCGGAATCATTCTCGGCTCTTGTCATGATAGAAAAGCTGTAACTTTCTTCCAGCGGGAAGGTAATGCCGGATTCACTTGCGGATGCAACGGATCCCAGGCTGGCTGCCAGCATTGCTGCCATGCACAGAGCGGTCATTTTTTTGTTTGCCATAACTTTTTCCTCCTTTTATATGAGATAAGTGCACTATGCACAGATCTTTCAACCTTTTACTGAACCGATCATAACACCTTTTTCAAAAGATTTTGCAAAGAACGGATACAGTACGATCAGCGGAACGCTGGATATTACGATAGTGGAATATTTCAGAAGATCTGCAAGTTTCGCCGTTTCTGCCAGTTTTTCCATATTGGCCACCAGGTTCGGATTGATCTGGTTCTGGACCAGGATAGAGCGGAGAACCAACTGCAAGGGCTGCAGGTTCTGATCATCCAGATAAATCATTGCATCAAAGTAAGAATTCCACATAGCCACGAACTGATACAGGCACAAAACTGCAATGATCGGTTTACATACCGGAATCAGGATCTTAAAGAAATACTGCACTTCTGTGGAACCGTCCATGGAAGCTGCCTCGTAAAGTTCAATGGGCACCGTCTTATAATAAGAACGGGCAAGGATCATATTCCAGACATTCAGTGCTCCTGGCAGAAGAATTGCCCATACCGTATTAACTAATCCCAGCTGATCCATCAGCAGGTACGTTGGCATCAGACCACCGCCGAAAAACATGGTGAATACGAAGATCGCATTGAAAAACTTCTTTCCCATGAAGTCATTCCGTGACATGGGATATGCCGCCAGCAGAGTCACCGTCACCGAAATAACCGTAAAAACGATGGAATAGAAAAAGGAATTCCGGAAGCCTCTCCATATATTCGGGTCCTGAAAAACTCTTCGATAGCCTTCCAGCGTCCAGTTCTTCAAATTCAAGGAAACGCCAACGCTGTTCCGCACAGACGGATCCATGATCGAACAGAGCAGAATGTAAGCAACCGGTACAATAATCAGAACCGTCAGCAGGATCAGGAGCAGATTTCCGCCCCATGTAACAACTTTATCTTGTTTAATCGTACTTTTCTTTTTGTTATTCATTACGGCTCCTCCTATAATCCTTCACCCTCATTCAGTTTGGAGACAACATAGTTTACTGCCACCAAAAGAATCAGGTTGACAACGGAGTTGAACAGACCTACCGCAGTTGAATATCCGTAATCTCCCATCTCAAGACCAAGACGGTATACATAGGTAGGAATGATATCACTCGTGATCTTGTTCAGATCTGTCTGCATTGCATATACTTTTTCAAAACCGATACTCATGATATTTCCTGCGGATAAAATAAACTGGATCACAATAACAGGCTTCAATGCCGGCAGTTCTACATTTCTGATCTGCTGAATGATCGTCGCTCCGTCGATCTTTGCTGCTTCGATCAGATCCTGACTGACTCCGGCAAGCGTTGAAGTATAAATAATGGAAGACCAGCCGATCGTCTGCCAGATTCCACTTCCTATATACAGGCTTCTGAACCATTTGGATTCAGACATGAAATCAATACTTGTTCCAAAGATTGCATTGATCGGTCCCACCGGAGAAAAGAACAGGCGGATCATACCGGCAAGTACGATGGTTGAAATAAAATACGGAAGATAAAAAACCAATTGTGCATTTCTCTTGATCTTTGCACTTCTCACCCGGTTCAGAAGCAGAGCAAGAATGATCGGCGGGAAAAAGCTCCACAGAAGATTGTAGCCGCTCAGTTTCAGCGTATTGACCAGAAGCCTTAAAAACTCCGTAGATGAAAACAACCTTTTAAAGTTGTAAGCCCCGATCCATTTACTGTCAAAGTAGCCCAGAAACGGACTGTATTCCTCAAAAGCAATGATGATTCCAAGCATTGGAAGGTATTTAAAAATCAGTGTCAGTAAAAGTCCCGGCAATAAGAAAATGATATACAGCTGCCAGTTTTTTCGGAAATACTTACCAAACTGGTTCATATAAGCAGATACTGAACCCGTTTTCTCTTTTTTCCTCATATCCTTCTTCCTTTCTCTTTTCACTTGCCTGTAACTGTCCAGTACCCTCACAACGGCCTCTGGATAGCTACATTTGTTCATTCACAAGTTGCTGTTTGTTAAATTCATAATACTATTTTTCTTCATCTTGTCAATATACTTTTGTGCATTTTGTTTTTTTGTATAATTTTCGTTTGTTATTTTTAGTATTTTTTCTCTTCTTTTTTGTTTTTCAGCTTTATTATATTTACATTTGTAAACTTTTGTATTCTTGCTTTTTTACATTTTCCATGCTACAATATTTACAAAAATCCAAATAGTAACTGTTCATTCTCTTCACTGTTATCTCAAATTTACTTTTCAAAAGGATAATCGTTATGGCAAAAGCAAAAATATTGGTTCAGGACATTGCCGATGCTTTGAATCTTTCCCGTACAACCGTTTCAAAAGTTCTGAATAACAGCGGATCTGTCTCTCCCCAGACTCGGGAACGGGTCCTCCATAAGGCTGCGGAATTAAATTATAAATGTTATTCCCTGATCCAACCGGTTCTGACAGAAAACCTGGATCTGGAAGAAGCCTTCACTGCCCAGTCCACAGATGCTCCGAAGGAAGAATCAGCCCCTTCCCAACAGTCACAGATTGCTGTCTTTTTCTCCAAGGGAATTGACAAGCAACATATCGGCTTCAATCTTCTCTCGGTTCTGGGACAGGAACTGAGCAGGAAAAATTACTCCATATCCATGTATTTCATCCAGGAAGCAGAATTTCAGTCTCTTCTGCTTCCTCCTACCTTCCATTTGGAACAGACAGCTTCCATCTTCTGCATTGAACTTCTGGATAAATCCTATTCCCGAATGCTCTGCTCCCTCGGAAAGCCCATTCTGTTTTTTGACGCCTACGCCGGTATTTTGGAAGACAGCCTCCCTGCTGATGTCCTGACTGCCGAAAGCCAGTTTCACCTGACCGGTCTTATCAAAAACCTGATCCAAAAATATCATCTGCAGAAAATAGGTTTTTTCGGCTCCTCCCTTCACTGTCTGAGTTTTTTCGAACGCTGGCTTGGTTTCCGCGCTGCCATTCTTTCCTGTGGTCTGGAGTATGATGAAACCTGCAGTATCATTGCAAATGATGACCTCTACTGGGATGACCGCTGGCTTCTGACACAGCTGAAACGGATGGATTCTCTTCCGGAGCTTTTCGTCTGTGCCAATGATTCCCTGGCGTGTCAGCTGATGCGAGTCCTTGCATCTCTGAATATCCACTGCCCGAGAGATATCCTGATCACCGGTTTTGACAATTGCCCCATCGCATCCACGAATCAGCCCGGCATTACCACCATTGACCCGCACAGTTCAGATCTTGCCTGGGAGGCAACTTCTCTGATCCTGTCCCGTCTGGAAGAACCGGAACAGCCCTATCGGAATATCCGTTTACAGTCTTCAGCGATCGAGCGTAATTCTACGCTCCGCCGCTAGGCGCACATTCCAAAAAAGGAGCGGGAGCGGTACCGCAGATTTTTCTGTGATACCGCTCCTTATTATTTATTCCCATACACAGCAAGACAGGCTTCCATACTGCTTACTGCACCATCATTTCCAGAAACTTAATACAGTTTTCCAGGTTCTTGCTGCTGGACATCACCACTGCATAGACCGGGCTGTAATAAACCATATTGTATTTCTCCCAGTTTGGACATTTCTCCAGATCCAGTCTGCCATCATCGGTCATATATTCCTCATATTTGGAATAATCGTCCCCCAGGATTTCCTTCCAGCTCAAAAAAGCTTCCTGCTGCTTGTATTTTTTATAAGTTTCTTCTCCGCAGAACATCATATCTGCTGTTCCGGCTCCCATGACTACCGTCATCTTGACTACTGCATTATAATCATCTCCGGAAAGAAGAGAGGTGTCCACATCCACCACTTCATGCTTGTCCCCGGTTCCTGCATAAGCCAGAAAATCATTCTGTAAAGCTTCCACCTGCTCGTCATGGTTATAGTTGGAATCCACCACTGCAATAGAGAGCAGAGACTTCAGCTGTGAATTCTGAAACATCTGCACACCAATGGAAATGATCACACAGGCAATGATGATCCCCGCAAACACACCCTTATAATATTCCCAGATATATGCGGCTTTCTGTTTGAAAGTCATGCTCTTCAGCTTTTTCAGCTCATTCTGTCTTTTTTCCTTCCGGGTCATATCCGATTCGTACCGCTTTTCCATACCATCCTCCTCGAAAACATATATGGTCATATTTTACTTTTCTTAGTTAAACAGATTTTAAACTTCCTGGGTTCGAATCTAAAAAAAGTGTGAATTTCTGTGATATTTTTGACCAGACTTCCTCTCTGTGGTAAGATACTGTTATTGTAACTATTCAGCCGCAGTGTTCCGTAATTCTCTTTTCAAGGAGGGCTCATGTTCCAGATCCTGATCGTTGACGATGATAAAAATTTAAAAAGAGGGCTCTCTCTTCTCCTTACAGATTCCGGCTACCGGACTTTTTTTGCTGATAATGTCAAAGAAGCGCTCCATACCCTCGAAAAATGCCGCATTGATCTGATGCTGCTGGAAGCAACCCTTCCCGGCACGGATGGTCTCACCCTTACCAAACTCCTTCGGGACTGTAAAAATGACCTCCCCATCCTCATGCTTTCTTCCAGAAAACAGCCTGCTGACATCAAAAAAGGCTTCCTCGCCGGTGTGGATGACTATGTTACCAAACCTTTTGATCCCGAAGAACTCACCCTCCGGATCAAAGCCCTTCTCCGCCGTGCAAAAATCGTTTCCGAGCACCAGCTTGCTATTGGAAATACCGTCTTGGATTACGACACCTTCTCCGTCACCACAAATGGCCGGGAGCAGATCCTTCCGCAGAAAGAATTCTGTCTGCTTTATAAGCTTCTCTCCTATCCAAACCAGGTCTTTACCCGCCTGCAGCTCATGGAAGACATCTGGGGGCCGGCTTCCGAGTCTACTCCGGCTACTGTCAGTGTTCATATCAACCGCCTGCGGAAACGTTTCCAAAATGCAGAAGATTTTTCCATTGTTACCATCCGCGGTCTCGGCTACAAATCTCAGATCCTGAAATCTACAAACTAAGACCTGCCACATTTTCATGTGACAGGCCTCTTGTACTCAATATACCTTGATTTCTTTGATAAATGCCTCATCTCTTGCCGCAGTCACCTGTACCTTCAGTTTGGAGATCGTCTCGTCAGAATCATTGATCAGCGGATTCTGGAGAGCGAAGGGATCCTGTACCTGGCAGATCTTTTTGTGCCCGATACAAGTACCCTGGTAAAGCGGGTACTGACTGCCGCTCTGGAACTCTGCAACGATGCGGAAGCTCTCAATTCTCTGTCCTTTTTCAATATCCTCTTTGAGAACCACATATTTGAGTTCTTTGACCGGACAGTCCAGCGTGATGGTGTAAACCGGCTGTGTCTTGGGCTCGTCTGCTTTTTTCTCGATCGTTGCCGGAAGCTCTTTTCCAAACTCCTTCCGGATCAGCTCGCCCAGCTCCTTCAGTCTTGCCACATCACGCTCATCGATCAGTCCCTCCGTAGTCGGCGGCAGGTTCAGATGCATACAGGAATTTGCTCCTACGCTGGTAAGGTATGTATGATACAGACGTTCCAGAGAATGCGGATCTTCATTTTTATGCCAGAACCAGCCCGGACGGATCGACATGTTGATTTCTGCCGGAGTATAGGTCAGACCCTTGGAATACAGAATATTCGGCATGGTTCCGAGCTCCTGCTCCGTATTGTAGAGATAAGAAAGGCTTCCCTCCTCTGCCATGGGCCCCGGACCGGTCTGCACATCACTGTAGAAACAGAGCTCAGAGGGGATAACGGACCACTCCGCATGACGGGCAACACCTGCCTCATTTCCGCACCAGCGGATATCCGGTCCATAGTCATTGAAGATCACTGCATTCGGCTGATATTTGTGGATCAGCTCGATATATCTCGGAAAATCATACACCTGCTTCTTTCCGTTCGGACCCTCGCCGCAGGCATTGTCAAACCATACATAGAAGATATCGCCATATCCGGTCAGAAGTTCCGTCAGCTGATTACAGAAATAATCGTTGTATTCCGGTGTTCCGTAATACTTGGAATTTCTGTCCCAGGGAGAAAGATAGAAACCAAATTTAATTCCGCCCCGGCGGCAGGCCTCTGCTGCCTCTTTTACCACATCCCCTTGAAACGGGCTGTTTTTTACGGAATGCTCTGTGTATTTGGACGGCCACAGGCAGAAACCATCATGATGCTTTGCCGTCAGCACCATTCCCTTCATACCTGCTGCCTTGATGGCCTCCACCCACTGATCACAGTTCAGTCTGGTGGGATTGAAAATGGATTCCGGCTCATTTCCCTGTCCCCATTCTCTGTCTGTAAATGTATTCGGACCGAAATGGATGAATGCATATGACTCCATTTCAAACCAGTCCAGCTGCTTCTTGGACGGCTTTACCTGCGCCGCCTCCTTTAAAAATTTCACCATGCTGTTTTCCTCTCTTTTTTCAGTTTCTGTTCTGTGTCTCAGTAAAGCAATTATAGAGCAAATATCGAAATATGGTCAACAATTAAAGACCGTTTTTATGTTATAAACCGCTGATCGAAAAAATACTGAGTATGAATGATTGCATCTTCAAACGCCTTGTCTCATTCTTTGAAGATACTTTTCTACGAGAAAATGTATCTTTATTCCCCTAAAAATCCCCAACACAGATATTTTCTCGATAGCATTCGATTACCACCGCTTACCTTTTTTCCAATCAAAAAAAGAACCATCTTTTTCCGATAGTCCCTTAATTCTTACTTTCATATTACCTTACAAGTTTCATTTACAACTAGTAACGCGGACATTCGCAATCCGCTTTTGTTACTTACTCACGAAAGCAGCCTTCCCGCCAAAAGTATGCGTCATGCCTGCATGAACGAACACTTTTGACGGGAATTTTTTACCTTCTCCCATACCTGTCTTTTATGGAATCCCGATTGACGATTGTTGCTTTTAAACGGACCCTTACCGGGAAATCTGAGTAGTCTCCGTGGATCCTTTTTTCCAGGATATCACAGGCCGCTTTCATCATTTCCTTTAAGGGCTGTCTTACCGCTGTAAGTCCGGGACGCACAATGGAACACAACTCCATATCATCAAAAGCCGCCAGTGACAAATCATCCGGAACCCGGATTTTCATCTGGTTCACCGCCGTCAGAGCCCCCACGCTCATATGATAGTTTGTTATGAAAACTGCGGTAGGCGGATCCGGAAGCTGCCAGATCTTATGAATTCCCTCATACCCGGAAGCATAATCGTAATTTCCTTCGATCAGATATTCTTTTCTCAATGGAATCTCATAATCTTCCATAACACGCAGATACCCATTCAGACGTTCCTTTGCCGTTGTAGAATATCTACTTCCGCATATGATGCCGATCTTCTGATGTCCATTCTGGATCAGTTCTTCCACGATCTGGTAAGAAACACTGGCACAATCCGTCTGAACCACGTCAATTGTACGGATGCCATAAGTATCTTCCAGGATCACGGTCGGAATCCCTGCTTTTTTTACCTCCTCCAGATAACTGTTATCCCCGTAAACAGGAATTACCACCAGACCATCAATGGACTGCTCTATCATAATCCGGATATAATCTCTGGCAATCTTCGGTGACTCCCTGTGGCAGTAAATGGTAAGAAGACACCCCATCTTCCGTACCTGCTCTTCCAGAGCCGCCACCAGCTTGGCACTATGTGCTCCCTCCAGATTTGCCAGAAGGAACGCTATTCTGTAATTACGTGAACTGCGAAGTCCTCTCGCCAGCATATTGGGACGATATCCCAGACGTTCAATTGCCTCCTCGATACATCTCCTGTTTTCCGGTCGCACACTGCCGCCATTCAGATATTTGGAGATCGTACCAGACGCCAATCCTGTTTCCCGAGCAACATCTTTGATGGTTACACTCATATATGTATTATCCTTTCACTGCACCGGAAAGCATTCCGGATTCTACCTTCTCATGGAACAGAATGTAAATGATGATCGTAGGGATCATTGCCATAACCACAAAAGCGAACTGCGGTCCCATGTCTACCGTATGGTTTCCGGTAAAGCTTAACATTGCTCTGGATACCGTATATTTTGTCTGACTGGAAATCAAAGTCAGTGAGAAGATCAGTTCGCTGTATCCATAAATGAATACGAAAATGGCTTCTGTTGCAATGATCGGTTTACAAATGGGAAGCAGAACCTTGGTCAGTAATTTAATATCTCCGCAGCCATCGATAATCGCTGCCTCATCCAGTCCACGATCGATTCCATTTAAGAAACCGCTGTAAAGGAAAATTGCTTGTGCAAGGTTAAAGGTCGTATAGATCAGCAGAAGGAACCAGTACTGATCCTTTGCATGAAATGCACTGGCAATATTAGAGATCGGTACGATCGTACAATGTACCGGGACCATAACACCTACCAGGAAAAAGACATTTAACGGTTTTACAAAACGGATCCTGTTTTTTCTGGACAGTACATACGCTGCCATCATTCCGATCACCGTTACCGTAATGGTAGTGGAAAAAGCCATCAGTAAAGAGTTTCCGATCGCGATCAGTGCATCTGCTGTCGCTGCTGCTGTTGCATAGTTGGAAAAGCGCCATAATTTCGGAAATTCAAACATTCCGAGATATATTTCATCATTATTTTTAAAAGAAGACAGTACCGTGATCAGAAGCGGCAAAATGGTAATGGTACACCACAGAAAAGCCAGTATATACAAAACTGTATTTATTATTTTTTTTCTCATTTTTCAATTCCTCCTATGAGTACAGATCGTCTTCCTGACGGAAGATGCGATTCATCACAAGACTCAGAATCACTCCGCTGACAAGAAGAATGATACTATAGGCGCTGCTGCGGCCAAACAGTTTATACTGGAATGCCTGTGTATAAAGCATGATTGCCGGTGTAGAAGATACGTTATTGGGGCCGCCTCTGGTCATTGCCCAGATGATATCAAATACTTTCAGACATCCGGTCACACACAGTACAGAGAAAATTTTAAAAGAGTTCTTACATAAAGGAAGAGTGATATAACGGATCTTCTCCCATCCGCCACAGCCGTCAATGGTTGCAGCTTCATATAATTCCTGCGGAATGGCAACCAGACCGGCTGCAAAGATCAGCATGTTATAACCTGCATACATCCATTCATTAACCAGGACTACACACCAGACGTTTAAGGTCGGTGTAGAAAGCCAGTCAAAAACAGCTTTATCCAGTCCCATCCATTTTAAGATCTGTGCTACAGCTCCCCATTCCGGATTCAGGATGTAGGTCCACATCAATGCTACCGTAGTTGTTCCGAGGATAACCGGCATAAAATAAGCAGTCTTCATAAAACGGGTAAAATGCAGCTTGGAGGTGATCAGAAGTGCCAGTGCAAAGGACAGCGGCATTAACACCAGAAAGCCACCCACGATAAACCAAAAAGAGTTTAACATGGATTTCCAGAATAATTCACTGGTCAATATATTGATATAGTTATCCAATCCCACCCATTTTTTCGGTGTTCCAAAAATTCCCTTCCAGGAATGGAACGAAAGAAATACCGCATCACAAACCGGATAGATGATGAAGAACGCAATCAGCAGAAGTGCAGGAAGCAGGAAACTGATTGCAATTGCGTAATCTTTTCGTCTGATCTTCATGATAAATTCATCTCCTCTTCAATAGAAAAGGGACTGCTTACCCACAGTCCCTTCACTTTTATCACATGCTTTCTCTATTTATTCGTACTGAGCCATGGTATCAATAATCTCTTCTCCTACCTGGTCTACGGAATTACCCATTGCCAGTCCCTGAAGGGCAGAACGTACGGTATTGATCATATGAGCCTGTGAGTCATAGTTCTGTAAGTCAGATCTGGTCTCTTCTGTACCTGCCATGATATCCTGGATATCATTTAACAGATAGTTATCGCTGACAAAATCTGTTTTAATTGCCATGGTGTTCGGGTTTACTTCCATCAGTCCTGCACAGAAATCTTTGCTGGAAATATATTTCAGCAGAACAAGAGAAGCTGCAATCTCGTCATCACTCTTATTCAGTTTGGAAACAAAATAGGAATCATTTCCGCCACCCATGTCAACTTTTGCATATTCTTCCGTGACAGCCGGGAAACGGGTTACGCCGATTTTCTGCTCTTTATACAGTTCGCAGTCAGAATTCTGGATTCCACTTGCTCCCCAGGATCCGTTGTACTGGAATGCTGCTTTTCCCTGCTGGAAGTAGCTGCCTTCCTGCTGTGCATCGGTACTTAACAGATTGTCTCCAAGATATCCTTTATCGATCATCTCTTTGATCATGCTGTAGATGGTCTTCATCTCTTCGCCGTCATAAGTAACTTCGCGGCTGCCCAGCTGTTTTCCGATCTCTCCGCCATAGGTTTTCAGAGAAAGTACGGTATGCAGATGGCCGAAACGATAGTTGTCTTTCTCACCTACGATAAAGGGCTGTACACCATTTTCTTTCAGTGTTGCACAGGCATCCATCAGTTCATCCCATGTGGTCGGAACCTCTAATCCGTTGTCAGCAAGAATGTCTTTGTTGTAGTAAAGAACGACCTGGTAGTTTGTATACGGAATACAGTAAAGTCCCTCATATCCATACTCTTCAAAGTGAGCCGGCTCCCAGCAGGACTCCATGAAGTTTCCATACCATTCCTGATCTGCTTCCAGATACGGCTGGAGGTTTACCAGTGCATCGGCTTCGATATAATCCAGACATCTGGCTCCGCCATACTCCATAAACACGTTCGGGGTTTCACCGGAAGCAAAGTCGGTGCTCAGCTTATCCAGGTAATCTGCCTCCGTATTGATGTTTGTGATCTCTACGGTAATGCCGTTATCCATGTTGTTGAACTCATCAATTTTCTCATTGTAATAATCGAGAGCATTGTCACTCAGGCTGGCGTAGAGTTTCAGTTTCACATCATCAAACTTTGCATCTGTTAATGCATAATCTGCTTCCTCCGCAAAGGCACTCATTCCGATCATACTGGAGGTCATCATTGCTGCCAGGGCAAAACATAAAAACTTTCTTTTCATTTTCTTTCTCCTTTCTTTTTTCCGCGTCCGTTTTAAGATAAACTCATCGTATCAAAAGCGAATCGTTTCGTCAACCTTTTCTTCCATTAAAATACATTTTTGTCATTATATTCGATTTTAATATCTTATTTTTGTGCATTTTTACTGTTTTTTAAAATATTAATACAATGTTTTTATTTTTCTATGATTCAATAATAATGAATCGTTTTACTTTCTTCTCTTGCCTCTGTTCTTTCTCTGTGATACACTTTCAGAAAGATGTGGTGAAAATATTTTTGCCCCCAACGGATACCTGCGGATCGTAAATATCCGCCTGACTGCAAAAATGTAAGAAAGGAGTCTTCCATGAAAACAACGATTACAGATATTGCCCGTGACACCGGTCTGTCTGTTTCCACGATTTCCAAATATCTGAATCAGAAAACCGTTCTTCCTGAAAATGCCCGCCTGATCGAGGAATCGATCCGCCGGCTGAACTATACGCCAAATCCGATTGCCCAAAGTCTTCGTTCCAAAAAAAATTCACTCATTGCTCTTGTGATCCCTCCTCTGCAAAACTGTTTATGGGGATTTGCAATCACTCCAATAGAGGATTTCCTGCATACACAGGGATATACAGCAGTTGTCTGTACCCATTCCCCGGAAGAATCGAACGAAGCTCTTTCCGATTTTCTCTTTCACAGCAATATTGGCGGCGTACTGTCGGTCGGTGGTGCCTTGAATGAAGAAATTCTCTTAGAGCTGAAGGAACATCACTTCCCTGTGATCTGCATTGGCGACTGTCCTTCTTCCGTCAGTCTGGACTGTATTTCTTCCACCAACTACACAAGTTCCTATGAGGCAGCCCAGTATTTCATTCAGCATGGTCATACCCGTTTTGGCCTTGTCAGCGGCAGCCGGTCTTCTCTTAGCCAGAGAGAGCGATGCCGCGGCTTTCTGGATGGACTGGCTGCGCACGGTCTCTCCATTGATCCGTCTTTTCAGTTTTTTGAGGAAAACTCTTCCAGTATGGATGTCTCTTTTTTATGTCAGATGCTGAAAACTCCAGAACATCCGACTGCCTTGTTTTTCACCGGCTACTATGCGTTTTTAAACTGTCTGGTCGGGATCATCCAACAGGATCTTCATGTACCGGAAGATCTGTCTGTGATCAGTTTTGAAAAAGACCGGATCCTGGATTCCCTGATACCAAAGATCACACTGATCCAGGAAAATTTTTCAGAAATCGTAGAAAAAGCAGCCGGTCTTCTTTTACGCAGAATGAACAATGATCTTTCTGGTTTTCCCGAAAAAATTCTTGTTTCTACGACTTTCGTAGAAGGAGATTCCGTTCGCACGATAGAATAAAAATCTTTGTAACTGTTCAGATCCCACCTCCAAAATGCTTTGCATTTCGTCGGCGTGGCGTATCCGCCAAATAAATTTCAATGAAAAAATGTTCATTCATGCAAGCATGATTCACCCTTTTTCACAGAAATCTGCTTGGCTCTGAACAGTTGCATATCTTTAACGATCAAAAAAGGAAAGCCGAAGCTTTCCTTTTTTTGGTTCTGTTTTTTTTATTCATTGATCGGTGCAAATACCGGCATTTCTTCTTCAAATTCGATTCCGATACAATAAAACTCTTTTTCCTGATATCCCTTCGGCAGCTCTACGGTAATATACTCATCACCTTCACAGGTTCTGCTGCGTTTATATTCAAGCTCTTCACCTGTTTCCACCAGATAAGCTCTCTTTGGCGTATTATTAAAGCCAAGAACCTCCACTCTGGGGATTTTACGGAACACATGCACATACAGATGATGCTCTTTACAGGTCAGATCACCCCAGGTGAGTTCATAGGGATACATAGGCATCCGTTTTGTCGCAAAAATAGCTTCCTGATTGGCAGAAACATAACTGCCTACCTCATTCAGGATCGCCACAGATTCTTCCGGCACTTTACCGGTTCCATCCGGTCCGATATTCAGAAGATAATTTCCTCCGCGGCTGTTGATCTTTACCAGAAGAGGAATGATCTCGGCTGCGGATTTCCAGTTATGGTCATCTTTATTAAAGCCCCAGGTATCGTTTAACGTAGCAGGAACTTCCCAGTCTCCCTCATAGGGAAGACGCGGAATGAAGTTATCGCCTGTTGTCATATACTCACCCAGACCGTTTCCGATCCGTCCGCTGACGATACAATCCGGCTGAAGTTCCTTTACCAGCTCTGCCATTTCCCGGCTTTCCTCCGGAGTGGTTCCCATCGGTGTATCAAACCAGATCAGAGCGATTTTTCCATAGTTAGTCAGGATCTCTCTTAACTGAGGCAGACATTTGCGATCCAGATATGCCCGGTAATCTTTCGTGGAATTATCTTTTTTGGCCATATAACCATCCGGATCATGCCAGTCCTGTGCCTGAGAATAATACAGTCCGAGTTTCATGTCATATTTTTCACAGGCCAGCTGTAATTCTTTTAAAATATCACGTTTGCAGGGAGTGGCATCTACACTGTTGTATTTGCTGCACTCGGAATGATACATGGCAAAACCTTCATGATGTTTGGAGGTAAACACGATATAACGCATTCCCCAGTCTTTTGCCATTTTAACGATTTTCTCCGCATCAAAATTTACCGGATCAAACTGTTTGGCCAGTTCTTCGTATTCTGACACCGGAATATCCAGATAGTTCATGATCCATTCTGCAATGTGATCTGTTTTTACTCCTTTGTACTCACCTGCAAGAAGGGAATAAAGTCCCCAATGAATAAAAAGACCGAATTTTGCCTCTTTAAACCACTGCTGTTTTGTATCCTTCATTGATATTCTCCGCCTTTCTATTGTTTTCACTCATAAAAAATCTCATACACCTTATGAATCGTGAGGTCTTCCAGTTTTACCTCCAGAACCGGAGATTCCCCGTTTCTCTCGATCTTCAGTTCCTTCTGCTCCGGAAACGCTTCACAAACCTTTGTAATCCGTTTTTCCGGAATATGAAGCTTTAAGATTCCCCCGGGGATTACCGGCGTATTTCCTCCGGCAATACGTGCCATTGCGGAAAGCTCGTGAAGAATCAGTTTTTTCTCGGAAGCTCTGTCATAGCAGGTATATTCCAGAACATTCTGGTTGGGTGTGTCCAGATATACTCGCGGACAAATATATTTTGCTGCAGCTCCTCTGAAAAACGGTTCTGTCCAGTTATATCCTTCATCCTGCATGCTAAAGAAATCAAAACAGCAGGTCAGGACTTTTCCTTTTCCAAAACAGTTTTCATAAATGCCGTTTTCTCCATTCGGTCTTCCCGGCGGCGGACAGCCCCAGTTTACCCAGGCCGTCGGTGTCACGCGAAGAGCCGGATTTAACAGGGTACCAAGTACCTGCGCATTTTCATTTGTTGTCTCAATTGTGTAATTCATGACCGGCGGTGTCGTTTTTTCACAATATTTCCAGATGATATCCTCTGTCTGTTCCAGGAACGCAGCCCAGTCATTTCCCTTGTATTCTTCATTTTTTCTGGTAAAATGAATTCCCATAAGATCAGCCAGGGCAAACTCATCCATCTGTTTTCCATTGGAATCATAGATACCGGTTTCTCCTACAATAAAGATGCATCCGCCTTCTTCGGTATAACGTTCAAGATCCTTTTTCAGTTCTTCACGTACATAAAACAGATTCGGAAGAATGATCATCTTATACTGTTTCATCTTCTCATAATCCAGTTCAAATTCCGGAACGACCTGCCAGGTATACTTGGAAGCTTCACACAGTTTCATAGCGCCAAGAAGAGATTTTCTGTGTTGTCCTCCCTCTAATGCCCTGGCGATTGACCGTGCAATGATCGGATGGCGGACGATCAGAGAATCGGCTATATCGCTCTGTACGATCGCAATATCTGCAAATACCTTTCTGTCTCCCAGAAGGTGTTCGAATTTTTCCACCTGCCGGTATGCTTTTCCGATTTTCTTCGCTTCTTCTGTCTCCAGGCTTCCATCGTAATGCATCGGTTCGCTGTACATAAACACCCGGCAGTCCTGTGCTGCGATTTCTGCAGCTGCCAGTTCATAGATCGTATCCGGCTTGTAATTATATACAGCAGAAACATCGCCAGGACCTAACTGCGGATGTTTGCCATTGGACGTATCTCTTGCATAAGCGCCGGAAAGCCAGTTGCCGGCCCAGGGTTCTGTAAAAATATAGTCCAGTTTGTCCCGGATGCTCTTTGGATAGTGAGCCGCAAAATTAATGGAGATCGCCAGCTCCGGATCGATCTTTTTAAGCTCTGCTTTCATTTCATCCAGCATAGCCTCTGCCTGTCCATCCAGAAAATGTACCACATCACGATTGTGCTCCAGAAGCTCCTCATCTGTCTCCGGAAGTACATATCCGTATTTCTCCTGAAATTTCTTTCTGCAGGCAGGACAATAACAAAGAGATTTTCCAAAAATATCAATAAACAGACTATCCGGATGATACTGCTCGATAATCTCCCGAAGCTGTCCCAGAATATACTGCCGATATCCGGTTTCATAACAGGGGATTCCCCAATGAGCTCTGGTATCCACATGGTCAGAACCGCATACCAGCGGTGTACCGTCTTTCTTGACCGTAGACCACTCCGGATGTGCCATCGGTGCATAACTGTCATATTCAAAACAGTAATATGCCGTAAATTCAATATCATGCTTTCTCAGAACCGGTATCAGCTGACGGATCCAGTCCTGTTTCAGGCCACCATGGATTTTTCCGATTTTTGTATCGTAATAACTGTTTCCCCAATGATCTTTACAGTAGATCATACATTCATTCAGATTTGCTTCCAGAAAAAATTTTTCAAATTCTTCCGGATTCAGATGTTCCAGAGTGACCGCCGGTGGATCCGGTGAATGGTTATCGATCAGATACCCACGAAATGTTTTTTTGTACTTTTCAGACATTTTTACCCCCAATAGTTTCATTTTTTATCTGGTCTTGCCAGTCTCAGTATATAGCCCTATGCAGAAATCGTCAAGAAATTCTGTCAATAATTCTTTTTTTGGAATATTTTGTAACTGTTTAGTACAATAAAGCGAAGATGTGCAATCCGCTTTTACTACTTGCTCATGAACGCAGTCGTTTCAGCCAGTGCTAACCAATTCTTCCGTGAATCAGCTCTCCACGCATTCGCAGCGTAACTGAAAAAGGATATTTTCTTTCTCTCATGCATAGAATAAAGCAAAACGCTATATGGAGTTTTCATGATACATAAAAGCAAAATTTTCTCTTTCTTCCGCACATGTTCTCTGAAAAAAACACTTCAGATCTCCGGAATCCTCGCTTCCGCATTTCTTATAGGATCGCTTGCATCCCGGTTCACGAATCATTTTTTTCCTGCATCCTCTCAGTCTGTCACCGGACAGGAGATTCATTTTGGTACCGCCACCCCGCGCACTGAGATAAAAAGTTCTGCCGAATCCATCCAAAAGACAGCTTCGGATCTCCTTGCTCCTTCCGCTGTTGAAATTGCTTCTCCCGGTTTCTCCATTGCAGACTCGGATCCCGCCCTCCTTGACACGCTCCTTCTGCCCAGTTCCAACTGGGGACTAAGTTTTCCAGAGGAAGGACAGCGGCCAACCGGAAATGCCTCGATAGAAGAATTGAGTGCCTGCAATGCTCACTACGTTTCCAACACCGATGAAAAAATTATTTTTCTCACTTTTGATGCCGGTTACGAAAATGGCAACACGCCAGCCATTCTGGAAGCTTTGAAAAAACATCATGCTCCGGCAACCTTTTTCGTTGTCGGAAATTTTCTTTCTTCAAATCCGGAACTGGTAAAACAAATGCTTACGGAAGGTCATACGGTCGGCAACCATACCTGGTCTCATCCGAATATGTCCAAAATCTCCACCCGTGAAGCTTTTTCGAAAGAATTGAGCCAAGTGGAGGATCTTTACAGAGAAATCACAGGTCAGGAAATGGCGCCTTATTACCGGCCTCCACAAGGCATCTACAGCCAGTCCAATCTACAAATGGCGAAAGATCTCGGCTATGAGACCTTTTTCTGGAGCCTTGCTTACGTGGATTGGTATCAGGATAATCAGCCCACAAAAGAACAGGCTTTTGACAAACTTCTGAAACGGATCCATCCCGGTGCCATTGTTCTTCTTCACAGCACATCCTCCACGAATGCTCAAATCCTTGATGAACTTCTAACTCGCTGGGAAGAAATGGGTTATACCTTCAAACCGCTTTCTGAAGTTGTCTCCTAACTCCTAGCACCAACCGAAACAGCGCAGACCTGTGACCTGTTGTTATGAACATCCTGAACAGTTACAAACAAAGATGATTTAGATTTCTGGTACAAAAAAAACAGAGATCTGTATCTCTACAGGTCTCTGTCATAAAAGTGAGGCATCGGGGATTCGAACCCCGGACAACTTGATTAAAAGTCAAGTGCTC
>OLQE01000235.1_pt1 | contig 48578 bp, 43 predicted proteins | sample 1643161 | NCBI WGS metagenome assembly OLQE01 (sample SAMEA3136650, study PRJEB25190) | human gut metagenome
ATATCTTCCGCCGGTATTTTACTGACCATACCATATGGTAATTAATATTGCACACACAAGTGCGGTAATATTTAAGATTTTCTTTCATACATATAGTATATCATAACGCGAATAATATTGCAATAGGATATCGAACATATTTTCTCTTTATAAAGTTGGATACAACTGTTTTAGAACCTTTTAGAACATATATTTCTTATTTACCATGTGCAGATATGCACAGTTTTCGCTTTCATCTCGGCAATTAAATTACCGAGGATTCCCGCTTATTTTCCTAAAATTCCCCTAACATACCATTTGAAACTGCTCTCGCTAATTCCAAAACGCTCCGCCATATCTTTTGCCGTAATCCGCCTGGAAAGATCCGCAAGAATCAGAGACTCAGCCTCCTTGACAATGGCGATCTGCGAGCGGGTAAAACAGGTATCCAGCTCGCTTTCCTTAGGCATATCCTTTATCTCGTGCAGAAGCCGAAGGGTAAGATACCTGAGTTCTCCAGGCTCCGGCGCTTCCTTTTTCTCCCAGATCTTTTTCACCACCGTACGGACCGAATCGCTCATCCGATGCAAATAACCCCCGTCATTTCCGCGGAATCTTTCCGCAAGTCCCGCTGGACAGATTCCCAGAGCCGGCAAAAAATCTGTCTCTTCCTCTGCTCTGTTAAGATCCACATAGATCTGGATTCCCTCATACAGTCTGACCGGATAATAAAAATCCTTCGTGGGCCAGATAGTACTGGCGCAGAGCTGTCCTTCCTTGACAATCGCGTATCTGTTTTGTGCGAGGGACACATCGCATCTTCCCTGGATGCAAAAATTCAGGATCAGCATTTGCCAGGAAAACTGACTGCTGTCTCCCTTCGTCCAGCTGTTCGTATGGATCTCATCGAAGCAAATTCTTAAGCCCGTGCAAGCAGGTAACTGTCCACCCGTCCCTCGTTTTCTATCTCATAAAAAAGTGTGTCTGATTCATAGGGCCATTTTAGCGTCTTTCTGTAAGCCTCGCAAGGATTCTCTGCTAAAAGGATTCAAAATACAGAAACGGATTTTACAGAAATCCCTGTTTCTGGTAATATTTTTCACATATTAGGCGTTGCTAACAAAATACTGTTTGGATTCTTAATTCTACCTTACTGACATTTGGGTCAGACCCCAATGTTGCACACGCTTCGGAGGATTTTCCTCAGCAAAAATCTCCAGCTCCGTGTGCTCATTGACACGCAGATCCAACTTCCAGTCCTTACGCTCTGGACGTTAGTTTTCTCTGATGACAGAGAAGCCCAAATAGAACCTGATAAGTAAGTGCAAGATAGAAGGCTCCCATCAGGTACAAGGCTGTTCTTGAATAGTCCTGACCTTCCTGCAGGCTGAAAAGATACAGGACCGCGATCAGTTCCACGATCGCCACATGCTTGAGTGTGGTAATAAATTCTCTGTAGTAGCCTCTTTTCAGAACATTCTTTAACGTTTTAAAAATAAAGATGGTAAAAACATCTGCAAATTCAACAAATATCGCCATATTCCGGTATAATATCGTTGTATATGGATTTCCTCCGCCATGCCTGCATACATAAGACAGCCAGAATGCCAGCTGTAAGCACAACATATCTAACAGCAGAAAATCATAATGTTTCAGCCACCCTTTTGGTTCTTTTTTGTACATAGTTTTTCCCTTTTCTCTCTCCTGTAATGTTACGCAACCAATACTTCCTCTAATTCTTCTCCACAATCTCCAGTCCCACACACAGCTTTCCCACAGGCTCCCTCATAACGACGCATCCGGTCACAGGTGAATGTGAGGAGCGAGCCTGCCCGATCGGGATAACGGCTGCGTAATCCTTCCGCCGCCGAAGTCAGGTTTTCTCCCGGACAGTAAATCAGATACCAGATATGAATCCTTTCCCTTCACACTTTTGAAAATTACTGATTTCGCAGAGTGAGATACTCTGCGAAAATCTTTTTTCACCACGCAAAAAAAGCTTCTGACCTGCATATTTCTATGCAGCATCAGAAGCTTTCGTTTTTCTTATTCAATTGATATGTAGTTTAGCCTTTGACTGCGCCGGCAACCATACCTTTGATGATCTGTTTGCTGAAGACGAAGTAGAGGATCACGATGGGGGACATGGTGATGAGCATGGCCGCCATCTGCTTCGGATAGTCGGAAGCGAACTGGCCTTTGAACTGGGTCAGTGCCAAGGGAACGGTCTGAAGACCTACGTCCTTGATCAGAACCAGGGCGAAGGAGAATTCGTTCCAGCAGCTGAATACCTGAATGATGGCTACCGTTACCAGGATCGGCTTGCAGATCGGGAAAATGATATGCCACAGGGTATAGCTGAAGCTGCTGCCGTCAATGGCTGCTGCCTCCTCCAGAGAGACCGGAATGGTTTTCACATAGCCTTCTACCAGGAAGATCCCCATCGGAAGACCGAAGGACACATAGGGTAAGAGCAGGGTGAACCACCGGTTGGAAAGACCGCATTTTTTGAATACCACGTAGATCGGGACCAGAAGGGAATGGATCGGAATCAGCATACCCATCAGGAACATCACGTAGATCACACGGTTCAGTTTAAAGTGGATACGGGAAAGGATGTAGCCCACGATAAAGCTGAAGGCAACGATCAGAACGATAGACAGGACGGAAGTCCGGACACTGTTCCACATGGAGGCTCCCAGATGGTAATCGGAGTTGCTTAAGATCCTGGTATAGTTGATGAGGGTCGGACTCTTGGGAAGACCGACGATATCTGCATTGAAAGCTCTCTTCTCTTTCAGGGAGGAATAGATCATCCATACGATCGGGAAGATACAGGAAAGGGAAAAGATCCAGAGGATGAGGTTCATGATGGTTCCAAGAACCCCGCGTCTGACTTTATGAGTACCGCTGTTCTTTTTCATAACGTTCACGCCTCCTTCTCTCTGGTGATATATTTGATGAGTGCCTGGGAACCGCCGATAACCAGCAGAGACAGAACGAAGATTCCTACGGAAATACAGCTTCCGTATCCCATGTTGCTCTGGTTAAAGGAGATCTGATATCCGTACATGGCCATAACCATGGAGGAGGTTCCAGGACCGCCTTTTGTCATAACGAAGATGTTATCGAATGCTTTCATATTACCTGCGATACAGAGGGTAACGCAGACAAGAACGGTATTTTTGATCAGAGGAAGTGTGATATAGAGAGCCTTCTGTACACCGTTGGCGCCGTCGATCTCTGCACTTTCGAGAACGTCCGTACCGATGGAAGCGATCGCAGACTGAAGAATAACCATATAATATCCGATGTACTGCCAGATCAGAGGAATGGTGACCAGAAGCATGACGATCTTGGAATTGTTCAGCCATACCTGGCAGAGATCCGGTCTTCCGATGGCTTTCAGGAACCAGTTCAGAATACCGTATTTGTTGTGATAGATCATATTCCAGATCAGGCCGATACAAACGGCTGAGATCGTGCTCGGGAAAAATCCGAAGGTACGGTGAATGCCTTTGCATTTCACCAGTTTGGAGTTGATCATCAGGACCAGTATAAAGGCAATGCCGATCTGGCCGATGATACAGGCGATGACAAGATAGATATTGTGACTGAAAGCTTCCCAGAAGGTCGTATCGTGGAACAGCTGGGTATAGTTTTCAATACCGATGAAGGTCTTCTGAGGACCTCCCTTCCATTCAAAGAAACTGTATACCAGTGCAGTAACCAGCGGCACGAATACAGTAAAGATAAACATTACCACGGGAACCAGCAGGTATAACATAACGGTCTTTTTACTTGGCTTGATCGCGTTTAACATATAACATCCTCTCCCTTCCTGCTGTAATCAGTTCAGTTTCCTATGAAAAAACCGTTCTGCCCACCGCTGCGGGCAGAACGGTCTTCATTCTCAATACGATTTGATCAATAGTTTGCTTCGTATGCTTCCTGAGCAGCCTGAGCTACTTCTTCCGGAGTCTTCTCGCCATTCATCATGGACTGAAGGTCGGTGTTCAGAACATCCCATACAGCGTTGGTGATGTAGGAATCATAAATCTCACATTTCTCAGTATCAACATAGGAGTAGTTGTAGAAATCCTGAGTGATCGGGTCAAATTTGGAAAGGTCAACATCGCCGACGTTGGTCAGTCCGCCCAGAGCGTAATTCTCAGCTACATAGCTTGCGAACGCCGGTCCGGTAATTTCCTGTGCAAGGTCGATTGCTGCTGCCAGTTTATCCGGATCATCAGCAAGTTTTGCGTTGATGGCGATGGCATAACCAAGACCGATGTTCTGAGAGGTCGGAGCCTCGGTTGCATCTGCCGGCTGCGGAAGAACTGCAAAGCCCATGTTGTTCCATTTATCGGTATCATTTTCTTTCAGAGTTGCCCAGATGTAGGACTCATCCCAGTTACCGCCGATGAATGCTGCTGCCTCACCGGAGATGTAGTACTCACGGGCATCCTCATTGGTGACTGCGTTGAAGTCCTCGTTGAAGATCTGTGTATCCTGGAACAGATGCTGCATCTCGGTCAGAGCTGCTACGAATTTGTCATCGGTGAAAGCTGCGCCTTCTTTGTTGATCAGGCTTAAGAACCAGTCCGGTCCGGTGTATCTGTTGCCCAGAGTGGAAAGGAAATCACTGTTTGCCTGCCATTTTCCGCCGTTGCCGAAAGCTACGGTGGTAACACCCTGCTCATTGAAGTACTCGGATGCTTTCTCTACATCTTCCCAGGTGGTGGGGAATGCATCGTATCCGGCTTCTTTCCACATTGCCTTATCGTATACCACTACGGTACAGGTACCACCGGTCAGTGCCGGGTAGCCGTAAACGGAATCGCCGTCTTTGAACGGGGTGAAGTAGTTCTGGTCATACTCATCATAATAAGGAGACTCTTTGATATAATCGGTCAGGTCAAGGAGCAGTCCCTGTTTTGCCCAGTCCTTGGTGTTCATGCCCTGAAGAAGGAATACATCCGGAAGGTCGCCTGCTGCTGCCAGGGTAGCGATCTGGGTCTTGTACTCAGCGTTTGCCAGTACGTTCTGGGTCAGAGTGATGTCCGGATGAGCCTCGTCCCATGCCTGGAGTACGGTACGGAATCCATCAGATCCGCCGTTTCCTTCGGACTCTTCGGAAGTGGAGTAATGCATGATCTCAAGCTCTCCTTTGTAAGCCAGATCATTGGCTGCCACATCGGTCGCTGCGAATGATGCAAAGCTGGATCCCAGCATTGCGGTACCTGCCAGTAAAGCAACGATTCTTTTAGTTCTTGTTCTCATAGTAAATCCTCCTTTTTTGTTAGCGCCTCGGCGCGTGTTCTTCTCAATCGTGAAGGGTCTATGCTGTCCGTCTAAAGATGCGTTTCTTTTTGCTCGTCCACTCTGTTGAAGTTCTTAATCGTTTTCGTATTTTTACTATAACTCATCTTTTCGGATTTTTCAAGATAAATATTAAACTTTGCTGTTTTTAACAAGTTTATTTTGCATATATTATGTATATTGCACAATATCAGTCTCATGTGCCCCCTTAACAGTTGCACTAAACTTAATTATTTAAAGCTTAATTTGCTATTTTTTAATTTCTTTTTTCTCGTTTTTTCCTTATTTTTTCTTTATTTTCGTGTTTTTTTGCTTAATCGTTTACGATTTGTTGACGGTTTTCCATCCTTTTTCGTTTTCTTTTTCGGTCAGTTTTCATAAAAAGGTGTCATTGGAGAACAAACACTTTTTTGTCCACAAAAAAAGAACAGGCAAACATTTATTCTCTGTTTGTCTGTCCTCTTGTTCTGCTGTGGTTCAGCTGTTCAGTTTTGCAAGGCTGACATCCTCTGCAAAGCCGGAAGCATTATAGAGGAAAAGGAGATCCGTGTAATCGGATTTTTCCAGATAGCTTTTCAGGCTTTCGTTGAAATAGCGGATATCGATAAAATCCACTTCCGAGTAATCTTCAAAGGTGAACGGCAGGAAGCAGTGGGCATAGGAGTCTTTGATAACAAGGAGCTTCCGGTCACTGCCGTTTTTTATGGTGGCCCGGATCACCGGCTGGTTTCCGCCGAAGAAGACGCTGTATTTGTCCTTTGTTTCCAGATAGCTTCTGTCGTAGAGATCTTCGCTCGTCTTCTGCCCGTTGTTGTAATCCAGTGTATAGGAAGGAAGATTTTTTTTCACAAAGCTCTGGATCGTATCGGGTACTACTTCCACTCCGACCTTGGACTCAATGGTCCCCTTAAAGTCCGTGGTCAGATCTTCGATCGTATAATCGCTGAGCGGTGCGGGCGAGAAGCCGTTCTGCTCTGCCCAGGCGTGATAGACATACCAGGCGCCGAGTGTCGTCCAGTGGTGGTCTGTCCGGTAATAGATCGTTTCTTCTTTGTGTGCTTCCAGGACAGAGGCGGCGTCAAACCACATGGCGGTCGGAAGTGCCGCCCGGATTCTGGAGAGGTACTCGCTTTCTCCGCTGTCCGGTGCATATTTTGGAAGCTTTTCTTTCAGGACCTCCACCGCATTGGGAACGATCATCGCCGTGATCCGGCCGGTCTCAAAGCGGTTCTCCTGGCTTTTCAGGAAGGTGGCCAGATACTGGATGTTTTTCTCTGCTGTATCGGTCGTAAAGCTTCCTTCGTGTCTTTCTATCAGATAATCGTCTTTGGCAAAATAGATATTCTTGATTTCATCCTTTCCTGTGGCAAGCTCCGCTTCCGTCTTGATGCGGATCCAGCCATCACGGGCGGGGAACTGGTCACTCAGATAGGTCTCGTAATCGGACTCAAAGCTTCCGTCCAGGACAGCAGCCGTTGAAAGCTTCGGGAACTGCTGCAGGGCCCGGTTTTCCCGGTCGGAAAATTCCCGTTTGGGAGCCAGGAAGGTCGCCGCTGTCCCTCCAAAGACCAGGGCGAGAAAAAGACCGGTCAGGACCTTGTTCTGTCTGTTTTTCTTTTTTCTTTCCAGAGCCAGATATTCTTTTCTCCGGAGTCTTTTCTTTCTTTTCATTGCACTCTCCTATCAGAAACGGAAATACAGGAAGGGATTGTAGGTGGCATCCACAAGGTAAGCCACGGACAGAAGCAGAATTGCCAGATAGAAGGCGGTCTTTGCCACTGTCATCACCATTCCGTTTTCTCCGAAGCGTTTTTCCATTTTTTCTCCGAAATGCTTCGGCAGCTGTGTGCTTCCGAGAAGGAGAAGCACCAGAAGGATGCCGTAATTTTTCAGAAGATACAGGCTTTCCGTATTGAAGAGTCCCGCTGAGAAGCCGCCGAACATGGCTTTCAGATAGGACAGGCAGTAGCTCAGATCCTCACACTTGAAAATCACCCAGCTGATGATCACAAAAAACATGGTGTAGAGGTTCTGGATGCAGCCCGGAAGTCTGTCGAGAAAGCGTTTCAGTACAAATTTTTCCAGGATCAGAAGGACGCCGTAGTAAACGCCCCACAGCACGTAGTTCCAGTGGGCGCCGTGCCAGATACCGGTGAGCATCCAGACGACAAAAATGTTACGGATCTGCTTCACCAGGCCGTTCCGGTTTCCTCCCAGCGGAATGTAAACGTATTCCCGGAACCAGGAGCTCAGGGAGATATGCCATCTTCTCCAGAATTCCGTGATGCTCCTGGAAATATACGGATAGTTGAAGTTTTCCAGGAAGTGGAAGCCGAACATTTTTCCAAGACCGATGGCCATATCGGAGTAACCGGAGAAATCAAAGTAGATCTGAAAGGTATAGGCCAGGGCTCCCAGCCAGGCAGTTGCCACAGGAAGCTCGGCAACGGGAAGAGCTGCCGCCGCATCCCAGAGAAGGCCGATGTTATTCGCCAGCAGGACCTTTTTTCCCACACCGGTCACAAAGCGGTGGATGCCTTCCGTGAAGTCATCCAGATTTTCCCGGCGTTCCTTCATCTGCTTCGCAATGGTCTTATACTGTACGATGGGTCCTGCAATCAGCTGCGGAAACATGGAAACATAGGTTCCATAGCTGATCCAGTTCTTCTGCACGTCCGTATTTCCACGGTAAACATCAATGGTATAGGACATGGTCTGGAAGGTGAAAAAGGAGATACCAATCGGAAGCGGAATATTCAAAAGGGGCAGATTCAGACCGCTGACTGCGTTGATACTGCTGATGATAAAATCCGCATACTTGAAAAAGCCGAGAATCGCCAGATTCATAAAGACCGAAAATAAAAGGCAGCCTTTTGCTTTTCCAGGCTTCCCTTCTCTTTTCGCTTTGTCAATGAGACGGCCGACGGTGTAATCCATCGTAATGGAAAACAGCATCAGGAATACATATTTTGGTTCTCCCCAGGCATAGAAAAGCAGGCTGAAGAGGAATAGTACGACGTTTCGCCCTCTGCGCGGTGTCAGATAATATAGAAGGAACACCAGCGGAAGGAAGCGAAACAGGAATAAAAGGCTGCTGAATACCATGCGGTCACTCCTTAAGTTTCATTAAGAATTTGTTACGTTTTCAAAAAACTATTTACAATTACGGGGTTTATTATATAATAGGAAAAGGGAAAAAACAACATTTTTTATCTCACATTGTTTTTATAAGGGAGTTAACAATTTTATGTCTGAACAAAAGAAGAAAAAACGACGGAATCCTACCGGTCGTTTTTTGCATGTATTGATTCTCGTTGTTGCCGTACTGGTGATCTTTGAGGGACGGATGGTCGTCAACATCATCACACGGCACGGGGTTGCAGAGCAGATCTCACAGCAACTGGATGAGCTGTTCGCCGGCATCAAGGCGGAACCGTCCGAGACTGAGAAAAGCACAGAACCAAAGACAGACGTTGTTAAGAATGCCGCCGAGGATACCGTAGCCGGTCTGACTCTGAATTCCGGCAGTACAACGGACACCAAAGCTTCCTCTTCTGCTTCCGGCTATGTGGAGACCGGCATCGACCACGCAAACAAGCAGGTCGTCCAAAAACAGGCCACTGCCATCGATGATACGTACTTTGCTGATGCCACATTCGTGGGAGATTCCCGTCTGGAGGGCTTCCGCAACCAGTCCGGTATCACCACAGGAGATTTTCTTACCAGCGTGGGCATGAACGTCTGCGATATCTTCACCAAGCAGAGCATCGCTTCCCCGGATGGAAACATCACGGTCTTCCAGGCCATGTATCCGGAGAAATGCAAAAAGATCTATTTCATGCTGGGAACCAATGAGCTTGGAAACGTCTGGGAAGACTTCACCAAGGGCTACCGTCTGATGATGAGCGAGACCCGCCGCCTGTTCCCGGATGCTATTATTTATGCCATCGCTGTTCCTTATGTAGAGGAGGCCAAGGTCACTACCGGTGATTACATCAACAATGCCAACGTTGATAAAATGAACAACATCATTTTAAACATCTGCAACGAAGGCGGCTATTATTTCCTGGATGTAAACGAGGTGCTTTCCGACGGAAACCACGCACTCATCAACGGAGCTTCCAGTGACGGCGTCCACATGTACGAAGAATATTGCAAAAAAATGCTGGATTATCTGAAAACCCACTATGTTTCAGAAACTTCCGCTTCTTCAGCAGACACATCTTCAGAGAACAGTTCCGAGACAGAATCCGAAACTTCTTCGGAAACAGAAACTACAGTAAGTAATTAACAAAGGAGATTTACCATGAAAAAACTGAAACTGATCCTCGTTGCCCTTTTATCCCTGCTTCTTCTTGCCTCCTGCGGCGGCAAAAAGAGTTCCGGCGAAGTGACTGTCGATCCTTCTGCACTGGCAAAACAGCTGGCAGAGGAAACCGTCACCAGCGATACGCTTTCCGAAATCAGCACGGATATCATGGCTTCCACTTATTTTGTGGACACTGCCAAGATCGAGGCTTCCAGCGCTTACATGAGCACCGGTGCTTCTGCCTGCGAAGCAGCTGTCATCAAATGCAGCAATACCGACTATGTATCTGAGGTAAGTGACCTTCTCAAGCAGCGGGTCAGCAACCAGAAAGACCTCTACTCTTCCTACAATGCAGGAGAGACCACAAAGCTGGAAAACGCCATCATCAAGACCTCCGGCAAATACGTTGTCCTCTGTGTCTGCGACGACACCGCAAAGGCAGAAGAGATCCTGAAAAAAGCAGGTTTCTGATGAAACACAGCCGTATTTTGCGGCATAAAAAAAGAGCGCACAGGCGCTCTTTTTTCTTGCTCTTATTTATTCAGATATTCTTCGATCTCTTCTCTGGTGGGAAGGGCCGGAATACCGCCCATACGCTGTACGCAGACAGCTCCGGAAGCATTTCCGTAGCGGAGAGCTTCTTTTACGATCTCTTCGGTAAGGTCTGCTTTGCTGTTCACACCACTCATAAGGATCTTGGAAAGGAAACCGCCCCAGAAGGCATCTCCTGCTCCTGTGGCATCCACTGCATGTACTTTATGACCCGGCACATGCTCGGAATGACCGTTGAAGAAGTATTTGGCTCCGTCTGCTCCCAGTGTCTCAATGACAACAGAAATGCCATGCTCTTTCATAAAGTTCGGAATGTTTTCCTCGCCGCCTACAAAATAGAGCTCTTCCTCAGAGATCTTCAGGAAATCTACATAGTCATAAACCTGATCTGCCACTTCTTTGCAGGCCGCCTCGCTCTCCCAGAGGGTATCGCGGTAGTTTACGTCAAAGCTTACCAGTCTGCCGTTATCATGAGCAGTCTTCATGGCATAGAGATTTGCACCTCTGGCGGGTTCTTTTGTCATATTTACGGATCCTGCATGAACCATTCTGGCCTGGCGAATTTCGTTTTCATCAATATCATCCTTTGTAAGAAGCATATCTGCCCCCGGTTTTCTGGCAAATGTAAAGGATCTCTCTCCATTCTCATATAAGGTAACAAAAGCCAGCGTGGTGATCGCTTCCTTTGTCAGCTCCGGGCAGAGGACTTTTACTCCTTCCTTCTCCAGAGTCTCTTTCAGAAAACGTCCGAAGTCATCATCTCCCAGTTTGCCGGCAAATCCGGTGGAAAGACCGTTTCTTGCAATGGCGATCACTGCATTGGCCGGTGCACCGCCGGGATTCCGGACATATGAATTTGCTTCCTTTCCCGGTGTAAAGTCAATCAACATTTCTCCTACGCTGATTACATCCATGGTAGTTCCTCCCTTATGGTTTTATCGTAACGATTCAGGACAGCAGGCCACAGGTCTGCACGCTGCTCTGGCCGACGCCAGACGGGTCCCGGATATGGGCGCCATTTGCTGATGTTCTGAGTTGTTACATTTTATCTTATATAGTATACAACAGTTTACTGTGAAAAAGCAATTGACTTTTTCCAGATTCTATCCAATAATGGGAAGGAAAGGAGAACTGAACCGTTTATGAAACTGCAGCGTCTTTTGAATCTGACCAGAAAAGCGGTAGAGGAATACCAGATGATCCAGGATGGAGACCGGATCGCCGTCGGCGTTTCCGGAGGAAAAGACAGTCTGACGCTTCTCTATGCACTGGCCGGTTTAAGAAAATTTTATCCACATCCCTTTGAGCTTCATGTCATTTCTGTGGATCTGGGATATCAGGGCTTTGACCTTTCTCCGGTCCGTGAGCTCTGTGAAAGCCTGAAGGTCCCGTATACCATAGTACCCACTCAGATCGGCGAGATCATCACTGCGGCAGGCCTGGAAAGCCACCCCTGTTCTCTCTGTGCAAAGCTCCGGCGCGGTGCCCTCAATCAGGCAGCCAGAGAGCTCGGCTGCAACAAAGTGGCTTATGCCCACCATTCAGATGATATCGTGGAGACCATGATGCTTTCTCTCATGTACGAGGGCCGCTTCTATTCTTTTCCTCCGGTGACTTATCTGGACGGAACGGAACTCACCGTGATCCGGCCGCTGATGTTTGTCTGGGAGGCGGATATCATCGGGTTTAAAAATAAATATGCGCTTCCCGTCGTGAAGAATCTTTGTCCTGCAGACGGCCATACGAAGCGCCAGGAGATCAAAGAGCTTCTGCGGGAACTGAACCGTCAGAATCACGGAGTAAAAGAACGGATGTTTACAGCCGTGCTGAACGGCAGGATCCCGGACTGGCCAACGCGTCAGGACAAACGTTTTTTATAGTTTCTTCATAAATATTTGATATTATCATCATGTATTTGGTGAGAACTTGTGGTAGAATAAAGGAAGTCATGGGGCATTGCCCCTGTGGGAATCTTTATCATACAGGAAGTGATTTTATGAATACACAGGTACTTTATGTAAGCGGCACCGGGAATACGGCCGCTGTGGCGAAGGAGATCTTCCAGGCTCTTCCTTCCTCTTCCAAAGATATCCAGGAACTGGATCATGCGAAGAATCCTCTTTCTGCAGACTGTTATTTTATCGGCTTCTGGGCCAACCGCGGCACAGCCAATGTGGAGATCCTGGACTTTTTATCTGAACTCCACGGAAAAAAAGTAGCCCTTTTCGGAACCTGCGGCATGGGAAATTCACCGGAATATTATGCAGAGGTGGAAAAGAAGGTTCGTGCCTTCCTTCCGGATGACAACCAGTATTTCGGCAGCTTTTTCTGTCAGGGAAAAATGCCCATCCGTGTCCGTGAGAAATACGAATCCATGCTCGGCGGCGAGCGTGACCAGCTGGCCACCCGCCTGATCAAGAACTTTGACGAGGCGCTTTTCCATCCCTCCGGCGAGGACTTCCGAAACGCCGCTTCTTTCGCCAGGACAGCATTTAAAAATATGGAGGCAGATCTATGAAAGAAAAATTCCAGCGTTTTATGATTGGCCGTTACGGGGTGGATGAGCTGGGAAAATATTCCCTTTATCTCACCATTGCCCTTCTGATCCTCGGACTTTTTGTGCGGAGCCGTTTTCTTAACGGCGTTACCTTCCTCATCGTCCTTCTTCTGTACTTCCGCATGTTTTCCAAGAATTATGCCCAGCGCAGAAAAGAGAACGATCTGTTCCTGAAGTACAAGAATCAGGTTGTCCGCTTTTTCAACAAGGAAAAACGGATGATGCAGGACCGGGTGAAATTCCACATCTACACCTGTCCCAGCTGCGGACAGAAGATCCGGATCCCCAGAGGAAAGGGGAAGATTGCCATCACCTGTCCGAAATGCAAAAACGAATTCATCAAAAAAAGCTGAAGTCAGACTTCAGCTTTTTTTATGTTGCTCTCCAGCTCCGGCAGAACCGGTCCGCCGGATTTGAAGAAATATTCTTTTTTCTCTTTGCTCAGGTTCAGGTACCGGGACTGTCCCCGCCGTCTCATGACCTGAGACAGACCTAATACTTTATTGTATACCCAGAAGGAATAGATCAGCACATCATTTACTTTTCCGATCTTGTCTTTGGTAGTCTTGTTGTAAATGCTGCCGCCATAGGTAATGGGGGCGTTCGCTTTTACCAGAGAAATTAACTCGGATTCCTTCGTCACCGTTTCCGGCAGACGTGTATAGGCAGTACCGATACAGTTCGTCTTATGAGAATCGCTGCCGCCGAAACCGGGCTTGCCGTAAATATTCGCCAGCTGTCTGGCCTGAATATTCCGTTCTGCATTCTCGCAGGAATTAAAGGTCTCAATAAAGTCAAATTTGTCTACAATATTCCGGTTTTTCCGAAAATATCGGGTATTGGTGAAGCTCAGATATTTTTCACCGAACGGATGAGCCGGGCCCACGATTCCACCGAACGCATGCACGACAAAGAGCAGCATCGGCAGCGGCATCCCCCGCATTTCCAAGATGCGGAGCTTCACATTTTCAGGCATCACAACCAGCATATGGCCGGCGTTGTTGGTGTCATACTCGATTCCTTTTAAAACCACAAAATCTTTGTATTTTTTCCCTTTTAGATGTTCCTTCCAATAGCGGTAACCGTTATAGGTATCATGATCGGTGATCAGCATACCGTCGTAACCCTTTTCTATCAGGATACGGATATACTCTTCTACACCGATCTTACTGTCCACAGACCCTTCGTGAGTGTGGCAATGCATATCCAGCTTCAAGCACATTCCCTCCCTGTCATCCAGAACTTAAAACTGTCCTTTGTTCAGGATCAGACGGACACCAAAGGGGTTCATGATCACGCCTTTGGCCTGTTTCAGGATCACACTGTTCAGTTTTGCATACGGAATAACGGCTGCACGGAACTGACCATCGCGGCAGAACTTAAAGAATTCCGGCATATCTGTGAAGATCGGCTGATAAACGTCACCGTTTTTCATCTTCATGAACGGAACCTTGCTCTCCTTCTCTCCGTTCTCTTTATCTGCGGTCTGTACCGGAACGATGAAGGTTCCCTCACGGAAATGAGTGATCATCTCCTCCTCCATCTCGCGGAATCTCGGCTGCTGGCCAATGCCCGGTTTGCGGCGGATCTCCTGCATATAGTAGATCGTGGTCAGCTGAAGCTCCGGATTCTCTACTTTCACCTTACCCTCCGGCAGTTTGGAATAGTCCGGTCTTCTCACGAGATCTGTCAGCTGAATGGACTGTGCGTTCTCTGTGCCAAAATCTACGTTCAGACCGTTGACACCCATCATAAACAGACTGGAGTAAAAGCCCAGGAACTGTTTGTTCTCCAGCTTCACGGCAACAACCGGATTCTCCTGCTGCTTGTAGTCCTCTGCCAGTTTCTTGGCATCCTCTTCTTTATGAAACAGGAATACCTGATCGTCATAGCTCTCCGGTTCACAATATACATACGGCATCTTGGTGCATACACTCATGATCACATAAATCTCCGGTGCTTTCTGAAGCTCTTCCAGAAATGCCTTCTTTTCATTCGTCTCCATGGTTATTCTGTCCTCTCTAAAGTTAATCGATACGGTAGGTAAAATTCAATAATTTTTTGTCCGCATTTCGTGATTCTATTATACCTTTTTTCTTCACAGTGGTCAAGTAAAAGTCCCGAAGGGAATCAGAGGGCTTCGATCCTTTTTTTGATCTGTGCGCTCCGGTCTTCGAAAAGAAGCTCCTTATTGTAGCAGTAATAACGCTCGCAGTCGTACTCCTTTAAGAAAGCGATGCAGTAAAAATCCGTGTTCAATTCAGAAAGAAAAACCACCAGTTCCTGGCTGTTCAAAAAGGCTGCTTCCATAAAATCAAACGCGTTTTCCAGCGTTTTTCCAGCCTCATCAAAGGAAATCTCATAGGCTTCTTTTTCGCCGCCAAACAGGGCTTTCAGAGCCGCAAAGCCTTCTTCTCCTTTCAGCGGGCCTTCCAGACGAAGCTTCTCCTGATAGTCGCCGAGAATCCGGACGGTCTCCTTCAACACCCGCTCTTCCCGGTGTTCCAGAAGCTCCTGCTGCTTTTTCTTTTCCCTCTCTGCTTCCACCAGGGCGGTGAAGCGTTCCATCGCCTCTGCAGTTTCTTCTGTTTCATCCAGATTTGCTTTCAGGTCTTTTAAAACGGCAAAGACCTTCTCTGTGACCAGTTCCCGTTCCATACTCCGACGGATCACCTTCTGCACACCGGAAAGGAGCAGATGGACCACACTCATGCGTTCGTCAAAGGAGGCATGTGCCACCTTGGCCTGCATCCGTTCGAAATTTTCTCCCCGGAGGATGGCCTCTATCTGATAATCGCTCTGATATTTCTGATAAAGGTCATAGTAGGCTGCAAAATCCCGGGCAATCTTCGGATGCTGGATATACTGAAGCACAAGATCCGCATCCACGGTTTTCTTCAGTTTTTCATAGACCTGGATGATCCTGGAAAGGTCTTCCCAGCCTCTTGGCGTGGCAAATTTTCTTCCCTCCACCGTAGTCTCCATCTTGTAAAAATAAGAGCTTCGAAGGTTCAGATAAGACAGTACTGCCGGATGGATTCCTTCTTTGTAGGCGTATTCTTTCCAGACATCAAATTCCGGCTCTACGGGGATTTTTTTCACACGGTCCAGAGTCACGACGTCAAAATCCCGGACGGATTTGTTATATTCCGGCGGGTTTCCTGCCGCCACAATGACCCAGCCATCGGGAATCGCATGGTTTCCAAAGGTCTTGCACTGAAGGAACTGGAGCATGGCCGGAGCCAGTGTTTCGGAAACGCAGTTGATCTCATCGATGAAAAGGATGCCTTCAGAAAGACCGGTCTCCTCCATCTTATCGTAAACACTGGCTACGATCTCGCTCATGGTATATTCGGTCACTTCATATTCTTTTTCGCCGTATTGTTTTTTCGAGATAAAAGGAAGACCGATCGCACTCTGCCTCGTATGGTGAGTGATGCTGTAAGCAACCAGTGCCACCCCGCATTCTCTGGCTGCCTGTTCCATGATCTGTGTTTTTCCGATCCCTGGTGCTCCGATGAGAAGAACGGGCCTTTGCCGGACTCTGGGAATCAGCCAGTCTCCGTACTCATCTTTACTAAGATATGCCTCCACGGCATCTATGATCTCCTGTTTTGCTCGTTTGATGTTCATGTTTTCTCCTTTTTCTATCTTCCACTTCGACCGGTGCGAAACGGGCATCCGGCCGGATGTTGTACACCTTATAACTGACAGGTTCCAAAACTCACCCGTCTTACAGTATCAGCTTCATCGCCCAGGGCGGTACGTCTATGTCCCGGTAATCCTCCTGCATAAAGACAAAGACCGTATCGTAAGGCGGCATTTTCACCGGGAAAAGCCCATAGCCGTCCGTAAAGTAGATCAGTCCCCGGAGCCTGGTAAAGGCGCCTGCCTCCAGAAGCTGTGATACATAGGCAAAGGCCGGGCGGAAGTCCGTTCCACCAAAGCCCCGGACGGTAAAATCGTTCAGGTAACGTTCCATCTCCCTGCTGTCGTGAATCACCTGATCTTCCCGTATCTTTTCATCGCACTGGATGATGTGTACGTTGATCTTTCGGAAAAAGCTTTCGGATTCAGAAAGCACGGAGTACGTTTCTTCCAGAAAATGGCGGATCAGTTCGCCTTTGCAAGACATGGAGGTATCGATCACGATCACAAAATCTTCGATCTTCCGGACTTCTTTTGTCTCCAGTGGTTCAATGAGCGGCATGTTCCCGTAATGCTCCAGCCCGTATGTGTAAAAAATATAATCAAAGGAATCCGGATCCACCTGCATTTCCTCCTTGAGGACCGAAAATTTCCTTAAAAATTCTTTGTAATCATAACGTTCTCTATTCTCAACCCGGATCCGTTCCAGAAGGCTTTTGGAATCTCCCGCCGCCTCTTTGGCAAAGGTCTCCATCTCCGTCTGCATTTTTTCCCGGAGATCCTGCCACTCCTTCTGCCGGTTTCTGGAGGTGTTTCCTTTCCCCTCCCTCAGCCAGCGGCTGTGGTCGTCCAGCCGGAATTCTCCTGCCATCCGCGCCAGCATTTCCTCATCCCGGATCTCCTCCAACTGATGATAAATGCCCTCTGCCGTCAGGACCTTCATCCGTTCCTTCAGCTGCCGGTAACATTCCTTCCGGAAGGCTGCCGTTCTCCGGTAAAGTGCCGGAAGATACATTTCATCCAGAATGGATTCCACCGTCAGATCACAGGCCAGATCCCAGCGGAGGGCATCTCTTTTCTCTCCCTGCCAGATGTGGCAGAACAGACAATGAAGAACTTCATGGAGATAGAGGCGGTTCACCTGTACTTTCCCGTTCACAAAGGCAGAAAGGAGCCAGTCCGGTGCAAAATACAGAAATTCACCGTCACAGCCCAGCGTCCCGCAGCCGGGATCCGGCTGGAAACGCAGGGCGGAAAGTGCCGTGTCCAGATAACGCAGCGCGAAATAGAGCTCATTTCTGCTGTTTTTCAGGATATCTTCTGCGATGGAGAGCTTCTCTTCCTCTTTTTTCTGCAGTTCATGGATGGGATTTTTCCATTCTTTTTCTTTCAAAGTTCAAACACCTTCCTTTGGACTTTTGTATGTTTGTGAAGATGATCCATAAAAAGGCTCACTGCCTCTGTGTCCTTCTGCTCCTGTGCCATGACAAGCAGTTTTTCCAGAAGTGCTTTCTCCGGCTTCAGACGTGCAAGAAGCATTCCAAGATTTGCATATTCCCCGGAAAGCATCAGGATCTGAGCCGCCTCCACAAAATGTTCCTGAATATGGGAAAAGTATTGTTCTTCCGCTTTTTCACCCAGTTCTACCGGGTTTAACAACCTCCCCAGTGCCATTTTCAGAACCACACCTTCTTCTTCCCAGGCTCTCGCATGGGGAAAAAGCTCGTCGTATTCCCGGATATTCAGATTTTTGCGGACAAAGCAGTTCCGGTAACGGAGGCCACTTCCATGGATATGATTTTCCAGGATCCGGGCCGGGGTATTTTCCACCCCTTCTTCAAAAAATTCCGGAAACCAGAAAACGCCTTGTATGTTTTCCTTTTTCCAGTCCACCCGTATGGTCTCCGGAAGCTCGGTCAGGATCTCCCGGAGAGCGGAGCTTCCGTCCGGAAGAACAGTAATCCGGATCTCTTCCACCTGATGGCAGCCCGTAAAGGCTCCGGCTCCCACATCCATGCAGGCTCCGCCCAGAGCCAGCTGCGTAAGCTTCCTGCAGTTATAAAAGGCATAACGCCCGATTTTCTTTAATGTTTCCGGCAGGATCACTTCCCGTATCGCTTCTCCGGAAACCGCGGTCCTTTTTTCCGGCATTTCCTCTGTTTCCTTTGCCGGTTCGCCGTCTTCCCTGCAGAAACGTCCTTTCTGCATGGCTGTTTCCAGCTCTCTCTGATCGATGTGGTCGGAGAATGCATACGCTCCCAGCTCCGTCACCGGACGGCCTGCCACCGTTTCCGGCAGCATCACAGAGGGATCCTCCCCAAAGCAGCGCAGGATACGGATGCCTGCTGCCGTTTCTTCATATAAAAATCTCATGGTTTCACCAGTCTTTCTTCGTTGTAAGATTTCAGCACAAAGACTTTCGGTACAAGTATACCACAGATCAGAGGTTATGGGCAAAAGGTTGGTTGCACATTTTCCTGTAACATCTTATAATGATACCAGAGCATAAAAGTGGAACGAAAGCTTTACGATATGCGAATAGTGGGCAGAATTTTATAAGGAGGTTTACAAACATGGCTGTACATATTCTTGAAAATGATCGTCTGGCCATCAGCATTGACGATCACGGTGCGGAGTTGTCCCGCATTTTTGACAAAAAAAATCAGAGAGAGGTGCTCTGGGAGGCAGATCCTCAGTTCTGGAAGCGTCACGCTCCCATTCTGTTCCCAAATGTAGGCCGTCACTATGAGGCGCATTACCGTTACCAGGGCGTGACGTATCCTTCTCAGGCACATGGCTTTGCCCGAGACACGGATTTCACCCTGGTTTCCGAGACGGAGACTTCTGTGACGCACCGGATCACTTCCACTCCGGAGACCAGAAAGAATTATCCTTTTGATTTTGTTCTCACGGTAACGCAGACGCTGAAGGATAACGAGATCCTGGTGGAATGGGAGGTGGAAAATACCGGAGACGATGAGATGTATTTTACCATCGGCGGTCATCCGGCTTTTAAGGTACCGGTCCTTCCCGGCACGGCTTATTCCGATTACAAGCTTCTTTTCCATACGGAAAAGGATCCCGTTTATTTTCTCATTGACCAGAAATACGGCACGATCCTGGCTGACCAGTCCAGAGAGCTTCCTCTGGAAAACAACAGCGCACAGCTGACGGATCATATGTTTGATAACGATGCCCTTGTTTTCGACCATCAGATCGACTGGGCCGGGATCGGTTATCCCGACGGAACGCCTTATGTTTCCTTAAGCTGCCCGGGCTTTACCAGCTTCGGTATCTGGGCTGCCAAGGGCGCTCCTTTCGTCTGCCTGGAGCCCTGGCTGGGACGGGCGGATAATTACGGCTTCACCGGAGATCTCTCTGAGAAACCGGATATCAACCGTCTGGAAGCACACAAAACGTTCCACGCACAGTACACGATCACCATTCACTGACCCGCAAAAAGAGCAGCAGGAAGGATCCGGACTACCGGTCTTCTCTGCTGCTCTTTATCATTGCATCATTTCACTTCAAAGCCATATTCTACGGTTCCCTGTGAAAATTCTGCTTTCACAAGATAGATTCCTTTCTCGGAAAGATTCTTCAGTATAAACTGTTTTTTCCCTTTGTCATCCTTTTCTTCGGAGACTTCGACAGTTTCTCCCTGCTCCTCTGTTTCGTGGTTTTCTTCTGTTTCCGTGGTTTCTTTTTCTTCGGAAGCTTCCGTTTCCTGTTTTGCCGACACAGGGTCATATCGGAGCACCGATACCTTCTCCGGTCTTTCAGAGAAATACAGCAATACATCGGTTTTCTCCTTCAGGCGGATATCATTGAAGACATTGCTCTCCAGGATAAAGGCTCCATCCACGGCGGTCTCCTTCTCTTCCCCGTCCTCATCCGTATACCGCCAGGTATAACTGCCCCGATCGGCAACGGCGCTCACCAGAGCTTCCTTCGTCCGGTATTCCAGGTTCAGATAAGGCGGCTCGGATGGATCCGGCTCCTGATAAACTTCATCCACCAGACTCTCATATTGCTTCGCATCCTCTTCGCTTCCCTGTTTGGTAACGACGATCCTGCTCACGCCGGGATACTGTCCCGGATAACTTTCCAGCATGATGCCGTCTCCGTAGATCTCCACCAGATCACCGGCAGTAAGCTCCTCTGTCCCTTCCGGGATGGAAGCATCAAAGAGAACACCTGTGGACGTATCCACAAAAATCTGAAAATCTTCGCCTTTTTCGATATACATGGCTTTGATGGGCTGCGCTTCTTCCCCATGGCTCTGACAACCTCCGGCCAGAAAAACGGAAAAAGCTGCTGCAGCCAGAAGTAATTTTCGTTTCTTCATAAAAAACACCTCCGGTCTTTTTTCTGTTAGTATACCATTTCTGACCGGAGGTTATTTAAATTTTTTCTTAAAGTATCTTAATTGTTATCAACCAGCTTTTCGATCCAGACTCCTTTTTTGACCAGGACATATCCCACCACGCATTTCAGAAGATCTGCGGCCTGGCAGATGAAGTACAGAGGCAGGATGGGAATCCCGGTAAAGCGGCTCAGGCAGTAGGCCAGAGGGATGCTCACCACCCACACATAACCGCAGTCAAAGAAGAACGTGATGACTGTTTTTCCGCCGGAACGGAGTGTGAAGTAAGAAGCATTGACAAAAGCATTGATCGGCATCATAAAGGCAGATACCCAGATAAAGTCTCTTGCCATATCACGGATCAGAGGCTCTGTGTTATAAAGCCGCGGGAAGAAGGGTGCAAAAAGCGCCATTCCCACACCGACCGCCGCACAGCTGGCCACAGAGAAAAAGATCAGCTTGGTATCGGTATCCTTCGCCTCTTCCATCTTTCCGGCTCCAAGGAGCTGACCCACAATGATCGCCACCGCATTTCCCATCGCAATGAAGACAATGCTGAAAAGGTTGGAAATCGTAGAAGAGATATTCATAGCTGCTACTACAGAAAGCCCTCTCACAGAGTAACACTGCATCAGGGCTGCCATTCCCAGAGACCAGAGTGTCTCGTTGAGCATAAGCGGTGTTCCTTTGCGGAAGATCTGCCCTGCCAGCTGACCGGGAATGTGGAAATTCTTGTATAAGCCGTGTGCGAAAGGATTTTCCTTCGTATGGCGGTGGACCCAGACGACCACAATGGCCATTTCCACAAAACGCGCAACGACCGTTGCCACAGCGGCACCCTCCGCTCCCATCTTCGGACAGCCAAATTTACCGAAGATCAAAAGATAATTCAGCAGCAGATTCACCATAACGGAAATGATACCCGCCTTCATGGGAAGCATGGCCTCACCGGTCTCTCGTAAGGTTCCCGCATAGGACTGGACCAGAACAAAGGGCAGAAGGCCCGGGATCATGATCTTAAGATAAGTCATACCATAGGCAAGGGTCTTTTCCGCATCCACGCCTTCTCCCTCACCATTTAAATACAGCCGGATCAGCTGCTCTCCTGCTCCGGTGAAGACCAGTGCCGCAATAAGGAAGAGTGCCAGCGAGGTCACCAGCTTGAAGCGCAGCGTATCTCTGACTCCCTCATGATCGCCGCTTCCGTAAAACTGTGCTCCGAAGATCCCCGCGCCGGATACGGCTCCGAAAATACAAAGATTAAATACAAAAATCAACTGATTGGCAATGGCCACACCGGACATCTGCTCCGTTCCCACCTGGCCTACCATGATGTTGTCCAGAAGACTCACAAAGTTGGTGATCCCGTTCTGTATCATGATCGGAACCACAACCACAAGGACCATCCGGTAAAAGTGTTTGTCCCCAATATACTTTTTCACGTTTTTCTCCCTTCTTCTGATGTAAGTATGATCGGTATTGCTTTGGCGTTCTGAAGACGGTTTTCCAGCCACACCCGCATGGAAAAGCAGTCTGCCCAGAACAGCCTGATCTCTCTACTATAACGCACCTTTTCGAGAAAAGCAATTCTTTTATTGACAGAAGTCGGGATTCCGGCTACGATAGCAAAAAGGAGGTATTTCTTATGATTATTCTGATCACCGGTTTTGCGCCTTTCGGCGGCGAGACCATCAATCCGTCTTATGAAGCAGTCCGTCTGCTCCCGGATGAGATTGCAGGCCATACCATTAAAAAACAGGAACTCCCTGTTACTTTTCAGGGAGCTCCTGTACTTCTTGCAGAAAAGGTCCGTGCCATAAGACCGGACGTACTGATCTCTGTTGGGCAGGCGGGCGGCCGTCCCGATATCACACCGGAACGGATAGCCATCAACCTGATGGATGCCCGGATCCCGGACAACGACGGATTTTCCCCCGTAGACATCCCGGTGGAAAAGGACGGAGAAACCGCATATTTTACCACGCTCCCCGTCAAAAAAATGGTGGAAGCCATGAAAGAAGCCGGTATTCCTGCGGGTCTTTCCTACTCTGCCGGCTCCTATGTCTGCAACACCGTCATGTATGCCGGTCTTTCTCTGGCAGCACATGAATTTCCGGCCATGCGTTCCGGTTTCATCCATGTTCCCTTCATTCCGGAACAGCTGGAGGGCAAAAAGGAAGGAACGCCCGCCATGAAGCTTTCCATGATCGCAAAAGGACTGGAAGCTGCCATCAAAGCTTTATAAAAAAGAGACTTTAAATGGTCAGATTTCCCATGCTCTTCAGGCCGATGGCCAGAGTGGAAGTATTGTGAAGCAGAGCGGAGGTCGTCGGCAGGATCACGCCGGCTACGCCCAGAGCGATCAGGCCTGCATTAAAGCCTACGATAAACCGGTAATTGTCGTGGATCCGTTTCATCAGCGCATCACTGATCTTCCGGAGGATCACGATCTCCTCCAGATCATCAGCACCGATGGTGATATCAGCGATCTCACGGGCGATCTCCGCGCCGTCTCCGATGGCGATTCCCACATCGGCTGCAGAAAGAGCCGGAGAATCGTTGATGCCATCGCCGATCATGATGACTTTCCGGCCTTTGGCTTTTTCTTTCTCCACAAAGCTTGCTTTGTCTTCCGGCAGGACTTCCGAATGATATTCGTCCACACCCACCTTTGCCGCAATGGCTTTTGCCGTACGGTCACTGTCTCCGGTCATCATGACGATCTTCTGAAATCCTGCCTTCTTCAGATTTTTTATCACCTCACAGGCCTCCGGACGCAGGGGATCTTCGATACAGATCACAGCGGCCAGTCTGCCCTCAATGGCAAGATACAGGTGTGAATACTCCTCCGGAAGCTCTGCAAATTTCTGTTCCATTCCCTCCGGAATCGTACAGTTTTCATCTTCAAAAACAAAATGATGGCTTCCGATGATGACTTTCTTCTCTTCTATGGTGGTGGAAATGCCGTGAGCTACGATATATTCCACTTTGGAATGCATCTCCTCATGGGAAAGATTCTTCTCTTTAGCCGCATTGACCACTGCTTTTGCCATGGAATGAGGAAAATGCTCTTCCAGACAGGCAGCAATCCGGAGAAGCTCATCCTCGTTCTTCTCGCAGAAAGAAACAACCTGAGCAACGGTGGGTCTTGCCTTGGTCAGAGTACCGGTCTTGTCAAAGACAATGGTGGAAGCCTCAGAAACCGCTTCCATATATTTACCGCCCTTGACTGTGATCTTATGCGTGCTGGCCTGACGGATCGCAGACAACACAGAGAGCGGCATGGCAAGCTTCAGGGCACAGGAGAAATCCACCATCAGGATGGAAAGTGCTTTTGTGGCATTTCCGGTCAGCAGATAGGTCAGAGCCGTTCCTCCAAGGGAATAGGGTACCAGACGGTCTGCCAGATGTTCCGCTTTACTTTCTACACCGGATTTCAGTTTCTCAGATTCTTCGATCATGGTGACGATCTTATCGTAACGGCTGCTGCCGCCTACGGTTTTCACCTGGATCGTCAGTTCTCCTTCTTCCACAACCGTTCCTGCATAAACAGAGCTTCCTTCTGTTCTTCTGACAGCCACGGATTCCCCGGTAAGAGAAGCCTGATTGACCATAGCCTCACCGCCCACTACGACTCCGTCGAAGGGGATCACCGTTCCCATGTGGATCACAAGCCGGTCATTCATTTTCACCTCATTGGCAGAGATCTGAACCTCCTGACCATCTTCCCGTTTCAGCCATACAGATCCCACATTCAGGGACATGGTACGAGCCAGGTCACCAACCGACTTCTTATGCGTCCATTCTTCCAGAAGCTCTCCTATTCCTAAAAGAAACATGATGGAACTGGCAGTGCCCATATCTCCGCGGAAAACAGAAACACCAATGGCTGTCGCATCCAGGACCGGGACTTCGATCTTTCTTCTCCAGAGCGTCTTGATCCCTTTCCAGATATACTTTATGGACATCATCCCTGTGTAACAGGCATTGACAGGAGCCGGAAGCAAGAACTTTCTTCCATAATGGAACAAAACTTTATCGATGAGTTTTTCTTGGTAAAGGCTGTTCAGCTCTCTTCCGGAATTTTCTATGATGCCCTTTGGTACTTCTACGTTTTCATAATGGAATTCCCGAAGGGCTCTGATGAGTTCCTCTCTTGCACAGTTGTAGCGAATGGCAGCGTCTCCGGTACGGTCATACACCTTGGCTGATTCCACTCCGGGAATGGTCTGCAGATAATAAAGCAGGGTATCGGCCTGCTCATAACTCATTCTTTTCTGGGCCATATGAACTCTCATACGCCCCTTTATCTCATGTCTGATCTGAAATTTCAACTGACTCACTCCTTTAAAAACACCTGCAGAAATTTCTGCAGGTGCTTTCTTTTTTGTTTACTCTTCTGAGCTTTCTTCACTCTCGGTCTCTTCTTTGAAATCGGTTACGGTCTCGTCCTCGGCTGCATCCTCGTATTCTTCCTCAGCTGCTGCACGCTCCTCGTTGATCTCCTTTGCGCCCTCATAAATATCCGTTGCATTCTCCTGAATGATGGTAACGGTTTTCATGACACACTCTTTTGCTCTGAGAACGGCTGCGGTACAGCCAGTGTAAACTTTCTTTGCATCTTTACTGGACAGAACTTTGATTCCTGCGGTTCCAAAAAGAACACCTGCTGCAAAAAGTCCGGGATTTTTCCATTCGATATCACTGAATTTTAACATTTGTATGTACCTCCTGATTTATGAATCTGTCCGGGGTAAAAATCTTTTGCTCCAGACATTTAAAATTTACAGAGTATTATATACCAGGATTTTTTTCATTTTCAAGAGTTTTTTGTCTGTTGAGACATTTTCTCATTTGGCGGGTTGCCTTCGCCGCATGAAGTTACCATTCACGCGCCAGCCACACAGTATTCATCCAGCACCGTTTTCAGCGCTGCAGCGCTGCTGGTATGGATGCGGGCGATGGGTACGTTGTTCCGTTTCGCTTCCTGGGCTGCGGTGATCACCATTTTATGGGACACCGTATTGGTAAACAGGATCATGAGATCCGGACAGCCGATCTTTTTTCTCACGGATCCATGCTCCTTCGGGAATACCTTGGCCTTACAACCATAATCTTTACAGATATCCGAATATTGACAAACCATTCTTTCATTTCCACCAATGATCACGATACTCATAAATTCCTCCTGTCTTATAGTTAGCTTAATCTAACCTGTGTATTTAAAAATTGCGGCTTAAGAGCGGCATGGACATTTGCTTTCTGCTTTGCCTCATGCCTCTGAATACAGCATAGTTACGATTGCTGCATCCAGACTCTTATCGCCGCTTAAGTTAGCGTTTTCTAACTAAAATCATACCGGAACCGTATCCTTTTGTCAAGACGCTTTATTGAGAAAATGTGATCATTTTCCCGCAGCTTTGCTTTTTATGCCTGCTGTTTTTCTTTCAGTGCCTTCTCCAGTTCCTCGGTATCGAAATGATCGAAGGAAAGCTCGCAGCCGCCTGCTGCACGGCTTACCACATTGACTGCATAGTACATGATCGGTTTATAATCTCCGTCCACACTTTCTACGCGGAGCATTTTTCTGTCTTCTGTAACAGAAACTGCTTTTACATCTTCTCTTGCGGAAAGCTCCTGCACGATCTGTTCTGCCTGTTCCTCTGTAATCTTCTTTGAAAGTCGATAATATCTGCCTACTACCATGATCCTTCATCCTTTCTGTTTTCCGTGGTCAGCATTCTTTGGAGTGCTTTTTCTCCGGACTTTCTTTCCGGAAAATCCACATCTGTAGTCTATTATAACACGGGTTTTCCTTCCGGGGCAAAGGTTTCTTGAATTTTTTTCGCACTTTTACCCGTGATATTCTCCTGTTTCGGAATCCAGGATGGCGTAAGGGATCACTTTCCCGTCTTTTTCCACATAGACCTCATAGATCCCGTTTCCAAGGTTTTCATAGTGATCCGATTTTACCCCGCATTCCTTCAGCAGCACTTTTTCGAAAGCGGACTTCCAGTCCCCGCTCACATCAAGAACTCCGGAAAAATCCGACTCCGCAGCATATTCTGGGAGAGTTTCTGATTCTGTCTCTGCGCTTTTCTTTTCGCTGCAGGCGGTCAGGGTCAAAGCAGCCGCCAGCATAAGAAAGCCGGTGATCTCTTTTTTCTGTCTTCTCATCGTATATGGTGTCCACTCACAATCCACGTTTGTTATTTTCGTTCCTCTTCTCAGCCTTCTGCTTTGATCGCCCAGCGCATTTTCGTGGAACGTGCCCGGCCGTTCTGTACACATTCCTGTGCGGAGGGACGGATCACATCTTTGGAATAATCCGCATAAACACCGGCTTTATAGCCTTCCTTCAGGGCTTTTTTCACCAGCTTGTCCTCTCCGGAATGGAAGGTGAGGATAGCCGCTCTTCCGCCCGGCTTCAGGGCACCTGGAAGTTTTTCCATGAAATCATAAAGAACCTCAAATTCCCGGTTTACATCAATACGGAGTGCCTGGAAGGTTCGCTGACAAGTCTTTTTGATGGTATCTTTCTTTTCTTTTTCCGGAAGAAAATCCAGTGTTTTCTCAATGACCTCTCGAAGAGCCGTCGTCGTGTCCATAGGATTGCCTTTCCGGATCTCATCAGTGATGGCTTTGGCCAGTTCTTCACAGTAGGGCTCATCAGAGTTTTCATAAAGCATTCCTGCCAGTTCATCCCTGGAAATCGTGCGGAGACGCTCTGCTGCGCTGATACCGCTCTCCTGATCCAGCCGGAGATCCAGCGGACCATCTACTTTGAAGGAGAAACCACGTTTCGGATTGTCGATCTGCATAGAGGATACGCCCAGGTCTGCCAGCAGGAAGTCGAAACCGCCCACCTCTTTGGCGATTTCATCGACTGTACAGAAGTTCTGAAGCTTGATCGTCAGAATATCCTCTCCAAAGCCCAGCTCTTCCAGACGTTTCTTTGTCTTGGCCGCCTCTTCGTGATCCACATCCGTGGCATACATATGGCCTTTCCCCTGCAGACATTCCAGCATGGCTTTCGTATGACCGCCATAGCCCAGCGTCGCATCAAAACCGGTCTGTCCCGGCTGTATCTCCAGAAAATCGAGGATCTCTTTTACCATGATGGAAATATGCATTCCTGCCGGTGTATTTCCCTTTTGGATCACATGCTGGATCGTATCCTGATATTTCTCCGGCTGGAGCTCCTTGTATTTTTCCTCGAATTTCTTCGGGTATTTTCCTTTATAACGCACCCGTCTCTTGTGGGGCTGCTGTGATTCCTGTGTCATACTATGCTCCTTTTTATTTAATCTGCGTCACTTCTGGCTGGAAGTCAGCAAACGCTTCTTCGATCTCTTCTGCCGAACCATAATTGAAATCGTCGTTCAAAATAACAAGTCCATTCGCGCTTACGGTTCCATCGTCACCGAGAATAAAAATGACTGCTATGGGCTTCCCGTCATCATAGGTATAAATACAGATATTATTTTCTGTGATCTCCGGAGCCCACAGAGCTTTTCCTACGCTGCAGATACTTGCAGCCGCCAGCTCTGTGGGGCCACTGTATCCATTGACCTGATGAACCATGGCAGTGAGAAATTTATTTTTTACCATTCTTTTCAATTCTTTTGAAAGATTATCCAAATCTTCCGCTTCATCCATAATCTTATAAGCCTCGTCAGATACCGTAACCTCATACACAGCCTCAGGCTCCCCGTACTCTGCCATTCCCACTTCTTTCACCAGATTGCTCACATCCTCACTGGCAGAACAGAGATTTACATAATCTTCGGAACGTACCGCATCTATTACAAGTTCCGCTACTTCTTTTCCTTTCTCATACAAAATATCCGCCTCTGTTCCCTCTGCCTGGCTCGTACATACGCTGGCAGAGATCAGCAGCCCACACGCAAATGCGGATAACCATTTTTTCATCTTTTTTCCTCCTCAATGCTCGTAGCTTTATTTTCATCCTACCATGAAAGAGAAACTTTGTCATTCTTTTTTAACTTTTTCCTTTTTTGCGTAAAAAATAGCTCCCGACAGCAGAGTGCCGGGAGCCATTCTTATTTTAGAGAAAAATTATTTCGCGTTCTTCTCAGCGATTGCTGCCTGAGCTGCTGCCAGACGAGCGATCGGTACACGGAACGGAGAGCAGGATACGTAATCCAGGCCAATCTTGTGGCAGAACTCAACAGAGGAGGGATCTCCACCGTGCTCACCACAGATACCAACATGGAGCTTCGGATTAACCGGTTTTCCAAGTTTGATAGCCATCTCCATCAGTTTGCCAACACCAGTCTGATCCAGTTTTGCAAACGGATCGTTCTCAAAGATCTTGGTGTCATAGTAAGCATTTAAGAACTTACCAGCATCATCACGAGAGAATCCGAAGGTCATCTGAGTCAGGTCGTTGGTACCGAAGCAGAAGAAGTCAGCCTCTTTTGCGATCTCGTCAGCAGTCAGAGCTGCACGCGGGATCTCGATCATGGTACCTACCTCGTACTCAAGGTTGATGCCTGCTGCTGCGATCTCAGCATCTGCTGTCTCAACAACAACTTTCTTAACGTATTTTAACTCTTTCACTTCGCAAACCAGCGGGATCATGATCTCCGGTTTTACGGTCCAGTCAGAGTGTTTCTTCTGAACGTTGATAGCTGCACGGATAACAGCTTTGGTCTGCATCTTGGCAATTTCCGGATAGGTAACTGCAAGACGGCATCCACGATGACCCATCATCGGGTTGAACTCATGTAAGGAAGCGATGATGTTCTTGATGGTCTCAACAGATTTACCCTGAGATTTTGCCAGTTTCTCGATGTCAGCTTCCTCAGTCGGAACGAACTCATGAAGAGGCGGATCCAGGAAACGGATGGTAACAGGGTTACCCTCAAGAGCTTCATACAGAGCTTCGAAGTCGCCCTGCTGATACGGCAAGATCTTCTCCAGAGCTGCTTCTCTCTCTTCAACAGTGTCAGAGCAGATCATCTCACGGAAAGCAGCGATTCTGTCTTCCTCGAAGAACATATGCTCGGTACGGCAAAGACCGATACCTTCTGCGCCCAGCTCACGAGCTTTCTTAGCATCTGCAGGAGTATCTGCATTTGTACGAACTTTCAGAGTTCTGAACTCGTCAGCCCAAGCCATAACACGGCCGAACTCACCAGCGATTGTAGCATCTACAGTCTTGATTGCTCCGTCATAGATGTTACCGGTTGTACCATCGATGGAGATGTAGTCTCCCTCATGGAACTCTTTGCCAGCCAAGGTAAATTTCTTATTCTCTTCGTCCATAGCGATGTCGCCGCATCCGGATACACAGCAGGTACCCATACCACGAGCAACTACGGCTGCATGAGAGGTCATACCACCACGAACAGTTAAGATACCCTGGGAAGCTTTCATACCAGTGATATCTTCCGGAGAAGTCTCAAGACGTACTAATACGACTTTCTCTCCTCTTGAATTCCACTCTTCAGCATCCTCTGCTGTGAATACGATCTTACCGCAAGCAGCACCCGGAGAAGCACCAAGTCCTTTTCCGATCGGAGTAGCAGCTTTTAATGCAGCAGCATCAAACTGCGGATGCAGCAGAGTATCCAGGTTACGAGGATCGATCATAGCAACGGCCTCTTCCGGAGTCTTATGTCCCTCGTCTACCAGATCGCAGGCGATCTTCAGAGCAGCCGGAGCTGTTCTCTTACCGTTACGGCACTGAAGCATGTATAACTTCTTGTTCTCAACGGTGAACTCCATATCCTGCATATCATGATAATGGTTCTCCAGAGTCTCGCAAACTTTCAGGAATTCTGCATATGCTTCCGGGAACTCTTTCTCCATCTGAGCGATCGGCATCGGAGTACGAACACCGGCAACTACGTCCTCACCCTGTGCATTGATCAGGAACTCACCCATCAGTTTGTTCTCGCCTGTAGCCGGGTCACGGGTAAATGCAACACCAGTACCAGACTCGTTGTTTAAGTTACCGAATACCATCGGCATTACGTTAACTGCGGTACCCCAGGAATACGGGATATCGTTGTCACGACGGTATACGTTTGCACGCGGGTTGTCCCAGGAACGGAATACTGCCTCAATAGCCAATTTTAACTGTTCAACAGGATCAGACGGGAAGTCTGAACCCAGCTGTTTTTTGTACTCAGCCTTGAACTGCTCTGCTAACTCTTTCAGGTCTGCTGCAGTCAGGTCGATATCGAATTTAACGCCTTTCTCTTCTTTCATCTTGTCGATGAGCTGCTCGAAGTATTTTTTACCAACTTCCATAACTACATCGGAGAACATCTGAATGAAACGTCTGTAGGAGTCATATACGAAACGCTCGAAGGCCGGATCCGGATTTCCTTTGATCATTGCGTCAACTACTTCGTCATTTAAACCAAGGTTTAAGATGGTGTCCATCATACCCGGCATGGAAGCTCTTGCACCGGAACGAACAGAAACCAGAAGCGGGTTCTTAAGATCGCCGAATTTCTTTCCGTTGATCTCCTCCATTTTCTTAACGCCTTCCATGGTCTGAGCCATGATCTCGTCGTTAATTTTGCGGCCGTCTTCATAGTACTGTGTACAAGCCTCTGTTGTAATTGTAAATCCCTGCGGTACAGGAAGTCCGATGCTTGTCATTTCTGCAAGGTTGGCACCTTTACCGCCAAGCAGGTTACGCATGGTCATGTCGCCTTCGCTAAACATATACACCCATTTGTTTGCCATTTTACCAATTCCTCCTAAACTGTATTTGTCGCACGGGCCAATCCCGTTCAAGACCGCTGCCCAAAATGCAGTCGGTCGCACAGTATTATTCTATACATAAATTCACAAAGAGTCAAGAGATAATACTTTAAAAAAACAAAAAAACGTTTATCAGAACTCCATTTTCTTTTCGAAATAAGCTTCCAGATCTTCGATCTTCACTCTCTCCTGCTCCATGGTATCACGGTCACGGACGGTAACTGCTCCGTCAGTCTCGGATTCGAAGTCGTAGGTCACGCAGAAGGGAGTTCCGATCTCATCCTGACGGCGGTAACGTTTTCCGATATTTCCACGGTCATCATACTCACAGTTCCATTTTCTGCTCAGGGTCTCGAAGACTTTTCCTGCGCCCTCATTCAGCTTCTTGGAAAGGGGAAGGATACCGATCTTCACCGGAGCCAGGGCCGGATGGAAATGAAGCACAGTTCTCACATCTCCGCCCTCCAGCTCTTCTTCGTCATATGCGCTGCAGAGGAAAGCCAGAACCACACGGTCTGCGCCAAGAGACGGCTCGATAACATACGGAATGTATTTTTCTTTGGACTCATCATCAAAATAAGTCATATCCTGGCCGGATACGTTCTGATGCTGTGTCAGGTCATAATCGGTACGGTCAGCGATACCCCAGAGCTCACCCCAGCCGAAGGGGAATAAGAACTCGATATCTGTGGTACCTTTGCTGTAGAAGCAAAGCTCCTCCGGAGAATGGTCGCGTGCACGCATCTCGTCTTCTTTGATACCAAGGTTCTTCAGCCAGTCGATACAGAACTGACGCCAGTACTGGAACCAGTCAAGATCGGTTCCCGGTTTGCAGAAGAACTCCAGCTCCATCTGCTCGAACTCTCTGGTACGGAAGGTGAAGTTACCCGGAGTGATCTCGTTACGGAAGGATTTTCCGATCTGTCCGATTCCGAAGGGAACTTTCTTTCTGGAGGTTCTCTGTACATTCTTGAAGTTTACGAAGATACCCTGTGCGGTCTCCGGACGGAGATATACCGTATTCTTTGCATCCTCGGTCACGCCCTGGAAGGTTTTGAACATCAGGTTGAACTGACGGATGTCTGTGAAATTGTGTTTTCCGCAGGAGGGGCAGGAGATCTTGTGCTCTTCGATGAAGTTCTTCATTTCTTCCTGGCTCCAGGCATCCACGGAATTCTCAAGCTGGATGTCGTTGTCTGCACAGAAGTCCTCGATGAGCTTGTCTGCACGGAAACGCTCATGACACTCTTTACAGTCCATCAGAGGATCAGAGAAACCGCCCAGATGACCGGATGCCACCCAGGTCTGGGGATTCATAAGGATGGCGCAGTCTACACCTACGTTGTAGGGGTTTTCCATGATGAATTTTTTCCACCATGCGCGTTTTACGTTGTTTTTCAGCTCCACACCCAGGTTTCCATAGTCCCAGGTGTTTGCCAGTCCGCCGTAGATCTCGGAACCCGGATAAACAAAACCTCTGGATTTTGCAAGTGCCACAATTTTGTCCATTGTTTTTTCCATGTTTTATCAGTCTCCTTTATTCATATAAAATGTAAGCCAGTGCGGCTGTACTTCCTTCTGTTTCTTTCGCCGACCCACTGCTGACCGGTGAAAGTGAGATCGCGCCGTCCTCATTGGTTTCCGGCTCTTGGGCTTCAGCCCCGGCCTCTGCTTCTGAAAGGACTCTTGCACTCTTCTTTCCTGTGATCTCCACATTATCGCTGGCATAGACAATATTGCCGGGAACCTTCACAAGGATCGGCTCCGTCAGGATCACAAGCCCGTAATTATAACTGTTCAGGATATCATTTCCGGTCACATCCGCGCCCGTTACCTGACCTTTTTCCACACTCTGGAATTTTCCGGAAAAATCATATCCTGCCTGATAAGCAGTCAATACATCGCCGATAAAAAATGTCACCTGATTAAATTTGGAATAATCGTCTCCGGAAGCATAACTCATGGTAAGCTCCGCATTCTGATCTTTCACTTCAAATTTCTTCTTCTTGACATTCTCACTTCCTCCGGCTGTATTGTAATCCAGAATGGCCTGGTCAATGCTGGCTTCCAGCTCATCCGAACTGTAATAATCCTTGTCAAAGGATTCTTTTACATAAGAAACCACCTGACCCTTTTGGTTCACCGAAACGGCTGTCTCCTCCGGTTCAAATTTTTCACAGCCGGAGAGCAGCCCCATTATGAGTACTGCCAGTCCCAGAATTTTTCCTTTTTTCATGGGAACCTCCTACATCTGCCCCAGGCCAAATGCAGTTTCTGCCGCTCAGCCCTTCTGACAAACTATTTTAACCCTTAATGACAGCAATTCTGCAACATGCTGCTTTTCATTCCTGACTGCATGGTTTCACTGAATTGCTATAGCGTTATATTTTACCACGGAATTTCCTGCTTGTAAAGCAGGCATTGGGGCATCAGATCAGCATCTCCAGCGAATGGAAGGTATGATCCACCCATTTTTTCCGGAAGCGGTCCATGATCCACTGGATCTCTTCCAATACTTCTTCTGAAACGGTAAAGGCAAAAAGCCGATTCCATGGTGCACTGACGATATACTGCATTGCGTAGACCGTGGAGGTCTCCACCTTCCTGCCTTCCCCAGGTGCACAGTTTTCACAGAGAAACCCGTTCCTTCCCAGAGAAAAACGGTTCAGATGCTCTGTACCGCCACAGGAAGCACAATGAAACGGCTCCGGATACTCACCGTTCAGCACAAGAACACGGAGTTCATAAACGTAGCGTACCAGTTTTCTCGGCTGCTGCCTGCGGATCATGGCCCGAAGAGCCGCGTAAAGAAGCTTCAAAAGTTCCGGCTCTCCTTCTCCTTCCCGACTGTAATAAGATGCCAGTTCCAGGAAATAGAAGCCGTACATCGCAGATTCGTAATCTTCCGTAATTTCACGGAAATATTGTTGAATCTCTGCCTGTACCAGTCGGTAGGTCCCGCGTCCTTCATAGCAGGAAAACTCCCCGAATGCAAAGGGGCTGGCCGCTGCCAGAAGCGGACTGTTCTGCCGCCGTACTCCCTTGGCAAAGGCAGTGATCTTACCATATTCTCTGGTGAGGATCACTACCCGTTTATCATATTCGCCCGCCGGTGCTGCCAGCAGCACGATGCCGGTGAGCTTTAAGAGATCACTCATTGCAGATCCTTCTTGTCATACCCAAAGTTTTTCATCAGGAAATCACTGTCACGCCAGTCTTTTTTCACCTTTACCCAGACTTTCAGGTTTACCTTCATCTCCAGCATATCTTCGATGTCATACCTGGCCTGGCTGCCGATCTTTTTCAGCATCTGGCCGCCTTTTCCAATGATAATGCCTTTGTGGGAATCCCGTTCACAGATGATCGTTGCATCGATGTCCATAACAGGACCATTAGCTCCTTCCCGCTCCTTCATCTGATCGATCGCCACCGCAATACCATGGGGAATCTCTTCATCCAGACAGCGCAGTGCTTTTTCCCGGATCATCTCAGCGACGATCTGACGCTGGGGCTGATCGGTGATGGTATCTTCATCATAAAAACAGGGGCCATATGGAAGATACTTGAAAATACAATCCAGAAGGGTATCCAGATTACGGGAACGAAGTGCGGAAACCGGTACAATATCCGCAAAATCACAAAGCTTCCGGTATTCCTCAATGAAGCCCGGCACCTCTTCTTTTTTCACCGTATCGATCTTGTTGATAACCAGGATCACCGGTGTTTTGCTGTTTTTCATACGCTCTGCAATATGACGTTCCCCGGCTCCGATAAAGTGTGTGGGCTCTACCAGCCAGAGGACCACATCCACCTCGTTTAACGTACGTTCTGCCACCTGGACCATATATTCGCCCAGCTTGTTCTTTGCTTTGTGGATTCCCGGTGTATCCAGAAATACGATCTGACCTCGTTCTCCTGTATAGACGGTCTGGATCCTGTTTCTGGTCGTCTGCGGCTTATTGGAGGTTATGGCGATCTTCTGACCGATGAGGTGGTTCATCAGTGTGGATTTTCCGACATTCGGTCGTCCGATCAGAGTTACAAAACCGGATTTTACTTGTTTTTCCATCAGCATCCCTCACTGCCGATCAGGGGTTTGATCTCCCCGAACAGCTCTTTTTCTTTCTTTATCCTTTCTTCTCCGCCCAGTGCACAGAGGCTTCCTGTCTTTAAGATCGCTTCCATATAGGGAGCCAGCTTCTGAATGTCTTTTTCTGTTGCGGAAAGGATCTCATCTCTTTCTTTCTGTACCTCTTCCTGTGTGGTATGAGACAGCCAGGCCGTCATGGAACGTAAGCCTTTGCTTCTCGCAGTCAGCGGGGTATCGATCTCACTGATGGTTCCGATGACATATTTGGTCATGTCTCTTTCATCCACATGGAAGTTTTTCACATAATCGGTGACGCCTTCATAAACCTCGTTGGTTGCGCCAAGATTCGGATCACGGTAGGAGGTAAAGTAGGAAGCCCCCATCACGCCAAAGCCGCTCATGCAGCCGTAAGCGCCTCCTTTGACCCGGATATTGATCCAGAGATAATCATAGCTTAACGCTACCTTCAGGATCCGCAGTGCTCCTGTATAGGGAAGGCCTGCTTTCCGGTAATTTCCGGTTCTCGCCACAAACTGTACCTGACCGGCAGTTAGGAAGCCTTCATTTTTCTGCCCCAGGACCATATGAAGAACCGGAAGCTCCGCTTCTTTTGTTTCCAGCTTCTTTTTCAGCTCCAGTGCAAGATTTTTCACAGAAGTGTAAGCTTCTTCCTCGCTTGTCACACTCACCAGCATGGTATCCTGACGGAAAAGCAGCCCCATGAGGAATTTCAGTTTTTTCACCAGTTCTTCTTTTCGCTCTTCAAAATGAGCTTCCAGATCTTCGATGAATTTATAGTAACCGATACCGCTCAAAGCATCGCTGTAGCCATAGGCTTCTGAAGTATAGGCAAGTGCTCTGCCTACGGCGGTCTGATGTCCGGCAGCACTCAGACGCTCCTGGAGCGTCGATTTTTGTTCACTGACGATCTCATAGAGACGGCGTGTGTCCTCCAGACGGCTCCGGAGCAGAATCTCCTCGATCATAGAAAAGGCAAAGGGCATTTTCTCCGCCAGTGCCTTGGTGCGGATGCCAAACAGTGTACGGTAGGTATCCTCGTTTTTGTGATCCTGGATCACCTGTGCATTGGCATAAATGCCGCCGGTCTCGATGTTGATCTCGCTGAACAATTCTCCATATTTATAATTTTCCGTATCAATAAAGCCCAGTACGGATTTCAAGAGACCTGCATAGGGAATATATTCCGCAGGAACGTATTTCATATCAAAGAGAAGGTCCAGATAGCAGACACCGTTGGTCACATAGTCGTGACGGACAAAGGTTGTCCCTTCTGCCTGCTCTTCCAGGTTACTGAAGGTATAAGCTTCTTTTCCGATGTCTTCCCGTTTCAGCATGGGAATGGTTTCCAGCTCTTCTTTGGTGGATGGTGTTTCCTGGAAGGAATGAAGATTCTCTGTTTTTTCCACCAGAGCCTGTTTTTCTTCCGCGGTAAGGCTCTCCTTGTAGGCGGCAAGCTTCTTCGCCAGCTCCTCTTCCATCCGGTCATTCAGACCTTTTTCCGGTTCAATGACTACCAGAGAGGTGTGCGGATTGTTCAAAAGACCGGTTCGGATCAGTTCCTCGTAATAGCCGGTGCCCACCTGTTTTTTCAGGAAATCAAAAACAGCCAGCTGTTTCAGATAATCAAAGGGACAATGGTCATCATAGAGCCAGGTGTCCATCATATCGATCCCGTACATAAGTCCCTTGGGGAACGTACCGAAATCTGCTTCCCGGAAACGGAATTCGGAGGAATTGATGCCCGCCATCAGAGATTTCCGGTCCAGTCCCTCTTCCACGATCCGCTCCAGTTCTGTCCGGATCACCTCTACAAAGAGGTCTTTATCTGCCGCATTGGCATATTTCGATGTAATGCTGAACACCGGCTGCAGAGTACCGCTGTCATAGGAACCGCTGATGTCTTTTCCAAGGCCGGCATCCAGAAGAGCCTGTTTTAACGGGGCTCCCGGAGCAGACAAAAGTACATATTCAATCACTGCATAAGCATTGGCCTGTCTGACATCCAAGCTGCTTCCGATCGCCGCATTAAAGGAGAGGTACGTATTGTCTTCCTCTGAATCGGCAGTGGAAATGGAATACTTTCCAAGCTCCGTATGCATCTCCTCAAATTTTTCCGGAAGGATGATCTCAGAAGGTACTTCAATGGCATCAAAGGCAGAAAGATATTCCCGGTCCAGATATTCCAGACGCTCCTGCATATCTACATTTCCGTAGATATAAATATAACTGTTCGACGGATGATAATAGGTTCTATGGAAATCCAGAAATTCCTCATAGGAGAGTTCCGGAATGCAGGAGGGATCTCCGCCGGACTCAACTCCGTATGTGGAATCCGGGAAAAGAGAATTGAGGATCTTCCTATCCAGAATATCCTCCGGAGAAGAAAAAGCACCTTTCATCTCATTGTATACAACACCATTGTAAATCAGTTCCTCTTCCGGACTCTTCAGCTCGTAATGCCAGCCCTCCTGAAGGAAGATCTCTTCCCGTTTGTAAATATTCGGATAAAAGACCGCATCCAGATAGACATCCATCAGGTTCTTGAAATCCTGGTCATTACAGCTGGCAATGGGATACATGGTCTTATCAGAATACGTCATGGCATTCAAAAACGTATTCAGGGAACCTTTTACCAGTTCAACAAAAGGATCCTTGGACGGATATTTCCGGCTTCCGCAGAGAACACTGTGCTCCATGATATGGGGCGTTCCCTTGCTGTTTACAGGAGTCGTACGAAATGCGATGTGAAACACTTTATTCTCGTCATCATTCAGAACCACAGCCACACGGGCTCCTGATTTTTTATGACGGAAAAGATAACCGGTAGAATGGATATCCGGCAGCTCTTCCTGTAATACCAGCTCATATGTGTCTGGATAATTTAACATACTGATACCTCCGCTGTATGTTTTTTATGTAACAGTTCAGAACATCAGCAAAAACCTGTAGCCCGTTATTTTGAACCTCCTGAACAGTTACATTTTCAAATATCTTTCAGGGCAAAAACCCACTGTCGTTGTCAGTATATCAGACTTTCCAAGAAAGTGCAAAGAAAAACCTCCGGGAAGCACTTTTATCAAAATTCTCCGAAGGTTTTACATTTTTTATAAGATTTCCGGAAGGACTGACAGTCCGTATTCTGCCAGAGAATGATCTTCTTCCCCAGTTCCTCCGCTGATACCCAGACCACCAATGATCCGTCCGTCGATTTTCAGTGGAACACCGCCGCCGAAAATAACGATCTTTCCGCCGTCCATCTTGTCCACCCCGTAAAAGGTACCACCGGGCTGGGCAAGTACACTGAGCTCTTTCGTGGACATTTTCACTGCCACAGACGTGTAAGCCTTTTTCATGGCCACATCAAAACTTACGAGAAAAGCACCATCCATCACATGCACGGAGATCGGATTTCCTTCCGGGCCACAGACAGCGATCACCGCCTGTTTTCCCCGTCGTCTGGCCTCTTCTTCGATTTTCTCTGTCAGTTTCTTGGCTGCTTCCAGATGGATCTTCCGGTTGTCGTTGACTCTTCGCAGGATCTCTTCGATCAAAGCATTGTTTTTCTCTGTCATCACGGTCTCCTTCTGAGTTTCCCGTACCGGCTGTTCTTTTTCTTCTGTATCTGTCGTTTCAGCTTCGGCTGCTCTTGCCAGAACATAAAGATAATCACTCAGCCGGTTCATATATTTCTTGGCCACAGCATCAGAACCAAACTTGATGCTGACAGCGGAAAGCCGCCTCTCCGCTCTTCTGGCAACGGATCTGGCTACATCCACTTCAGCAGACAGGCTGTTTGCTCCTGGAAGCACCGATTCTTCCCGGACGGGAAGTGTCTCCTTTAAGCGCTCAATCTCTGCCTCCAGTTTTTCCACGGCTCCCTCTTCCAGACGATTTTTCCGGTTGTGTGGGTCTTCCGTAAGATCCATAATCAGCCGGAGAGCTTTCTGAACGCTCTCCAGCATACTTTTTTCCTGCTCGGAATTCCATTTTGTTTTGACCAGTCCAAGATGACTCATCAGCTCATCCAAAGTCCCGAGAAGTTCAATCCGGTCGTCTGATTTGGGGATACTGGGGCCATGGACCAGACTGGTCATGCCGCCGTCTCCGTTTTTGGTATTGATATTCATAGATCCGTCTCCTTTGCAAAGGATCCGCTACCCCAGAAAAAGATTCTGCTTATTCCGGCATATGGATTTCCTGAGGGAAGGAATTGCGGATGACCGTTCTGCCTTCCTCTCTGTCTTTGATCACGCCCAGAGCTTTCAGCTGCATGGTGATATTTCCGAGAACAGAACCCTCGATAGGACCTGCAACAACCTTCTTTCCGGTATTCTTTGCAGTCAGTTCGCAGAGCAGTTTGTCCTGGATACCGCCGCCTACCATGTTGATGCAGGGAACCGTCTTTCCGGTCAGATGCTCCAGTTCTCTTACCACTTTACCATACTCCTGGGTCAGTCCGTTATAAATTGCCATAGCAATCTCTCCAAGACCATTCGGAGTTCCCTGTCCGTGCTCTTCACAATATGCGATCACTTCTTTCATCATATTGTAAGGAGCGGTAAATCTCGGATCGTTCGGATCGATGGCAAAATCTTTTCTCTCTGCCTCTCTGGAAGCTTTGATGATATCCGGGAAGGAAACCTCTTCCTCAAATTCGCACCAGTTTTTCCGGAGATTCTGCATGATCCAGAGACCATTGATGTTTTTCAGGTAACGGATCTTTCCTTCCACTCCACCCTCATTGGTGTAGTTGTATTTGAAGGACTCATCGGTAAGGATCGGATCATCCAGTTCCATTCCCATCAGAGACCAGGTACCGCAGCTTAAGAATACAGCGTCTTTATCAGAAAGAGGCGCACCAGCCACTGCGGAAGCAGTATCATGGCTTCCGACTGCAATAACTTTCACACCGGAAAGTCCGGTCTCTTCCGTCACTTCCGGAAGCAGATCACCGATCACGGTTGCCGGCTGTACCAGCTCACCAAAAATATCTGTGCGGAGGCCTGCTTTTTTAATGAGATCGAAATCCCAGTCACGGGCCTTTGCATTTAAAAGCTCACCGGTACTTGCCATAGTGTACTCATTGTATTTCTTTCCAGTCAGAAGATAGCCAAAAAGCTCCGGCATAAAGAGCAGACGGTCTGCTTTCTCATAGATCTCCGGACGCATTTTTGTATCCGCATACAGCTGGAACAGCGTATTAAAGTTCATGAACTGGATACCGGTAGAAGCATAGATTTCTTTCAGCGGAACGATCTTGCCTACCTCATCGATCGTGCCAATGGTACGGTCGTCACGGTAGTTGATCGGATTTCCGATGATGTTTCCGTCTTTATCCAGCAGTGCGTAATCCACTCCCCAGGTATCGATAGCCAGACTCTTGATCGGAAGCTTTTTGGCTGCCGCTTTTTTCAGTCCCTGTTTCAGTTCATGATACAGGCGGAAGGTATCCCAGTAAAAGTTCTTGCCGACGCGCACCGGATCATTCGAAAAACGATGCAGCTCCTCCAGTTCGATTTTTCCATCTGCATATTTGCTCAGGATCATACGGCCGCTTGACGCTCCAAAGTCAAAGGCCAGATTGTAAATTGTCTCACCCATTTTGTTTACCTCTCCTTATTTCCTGTTTTCTTCGGTTCCTGTGACAAGGCGAATCCCTTTCTTTGTCAGAAAATCCACCCATTCCTTTTTCGGGGTTTTATCCAGGACCAGAATATCCCCATCTGCCAGATCCATCACCTTCACAAAAAAGACGTGCTCCAGTTTGCTGCTATCCGCCGCCAGGATCGTCGTTTTGGCGCAATTGTGCATGCAGCTTTTCACATCCGCCTCCATCTCATGAGAATCGGTCACACCTCTGACAATATCGATCCCCTTACAGGAGAGAATGGTTTTATCCACATAATATTTCTTCAGCACATCCTGCGCCATCTTACCCACCAGTGACAGGGAAGAATCCCTTAAAGTTCCACCGGTCGATATTACCTGAATCCCTTCGCAACCGGAAAGTTCGATAAGAACCTCCACAGAATTGGTGATCACCGTCAGTTTTTTCTTTTTTTTCAGTTCCTGGGCAATCATCAGAGATGTGGAGGAGCTGTCCAGCATAATGCTTTCTCCGTCTTCGATCAGAGAAGCGACTGTCTGTGCAATCTTCTGCTTTTCCTTCCGGTTTGTCTTTTCACGGATCTTCAGAGGCATGTCGATCGTGCTGTTCTTATTCAAGACTGCTCCACCGTAGGTTTTCTTTACAAAGCCTTCTTTTTCCAGTTTTTCCAAATCTCTGCGGATGGTTTCTTCCGTCACATGGTAGCGGGTACTCAGCTCTGCCACCAACACTCGCTGTTCTTTTTGCAGAATCGATAGGATCTCATTTTTTCGCTCAATTGCCAGCATTATAATCGCCTCCCTCTTGTAGCTTTCATTATACTACAGGAAGGAGGCGTATTACAAGTTGTTTTTTGTTGCTTTACTTTGTTTTTGTACGCTTTGGGGAATGGGCGTAGTAACTGCTGGTGCGCTGACGGTAAAGCATCAGAAGACCTCTGACGCAGAGTTCCACGGCCATGGCGATCCACATGCCCGGAAGCCCCAGGAAACGTACCAGCACCACAGCAAGGCCCAAGCGCACGATCCAGATGCTTCCGAGATTCATAAGGCTTGGGATAAACGTATCCCCCGCCCCCCGTAAGGCTCCGGCCGCCACGATGGAAACGCCAAAAAGAGGTTCCGCCAGAAGCTCGATCCGAAGAACCCGGGTGGCCAGTTCCCGCACTGTCGCATCCGGAGTCAGGATCCGGAAGACCACCGGACAGATAAACATCATCACCAGGCCCGTAAAGCCCATGAAAAGCGCTCCCATGGCCGTACAGATATTTCCGTACCGTTTCGCCATTTTCGGTTTCCCAGCACCCACACTTTTTCCCACCAGGGTCGTGGCCGCAGAGCCGATGCCATAGCCCGGCATATAGCAGAAGCTCTCCGCCGTCACAGCAAAGGAATTGGCCGCGATGGCTGTGGCTCCCAAGGGCGCGATAATCCGGGTAGCCATAACCATAGCGCTGTTCATCGCCACTTCCTGAACTGCCACCGGTGTACCGATCCGGAAGGCTTTTTTCAGAATTTCCCCGTCAAAATGGCCTTTCTCCGCATGGAGCAGTCGAAGCTGGGGATTGTGGATGCAGCAGCGCCAGGTCATGATGAGACTGATCACCGCGCAGGCCAGAGCCGTTCCCATACCGGCTCCCAGAACGCCAAAGCGTGGAATCAGAATCGCGTTGAAAACCACATCCAGAAGACACATCACCGCATTCAAGATACTGGGAGTCACCATATCGCCGCTGCACTGCAAAAAGGAGGACGACAGGGAATTGAGCTGGGAAAAAGGAAGCATCAGGGCAAACACGAGAAAGTACAGCGTGGCGTCTTTTCGTATGCCCGGTTCTCCACCAAGCCACGCGGGAAGCTGACCGCTGATGGATACTCCCAAAAGACTTAAAAGTCCCGAGACGATCAAGGCTGCCACTAGGCCGTGGCGGACTACATTTCTGGCCTCCGCCTCCTCTCCTGCTCCGATCCGGTGAGCCACCTGGACAGAAAAACCTGATGAGACTGCATAAGTCACTCCATTAAAAAGCCAGGTGCTGGAGGCAACCAGGCCGATCGTTGCGGAAGCATTTGCTCCCAAAGCTCCCACCATGGCGGAATCAATATACTGCATCACGATGGTGGTGATCTGGGTCAGAATCGCCGGAAGGCTTAAGATCCAGACCACCTTGATCTCCGGTTTCAAACGGAGCCAGTTCTGCTTTAATTTTTTTGTTTTTTTCATTACAATATCCCTTCCATTATGGTGGTAAAAAAAGAGCGATACACGACCGCGAAGCCGGTACCGCTCTTTCTGTTATTGAATTTTAAGAGATTATTTCTCCTCGTTGCCGTACATGGTAACGAGTCTCTGCAGATACTCGTATCTCTCGTTTGCCTCTGCCTCAGATTTAGCGAACAGTCTTGCTGCTTTCTCCGGGTTAGCACGTTTCAGAGAGTTGTAACGAACCTCGCCGTCCAGGAAATCCTGGTAGCTCTCTGTCGGAGCCTTGGAATCCAGAGTAAACTTCTTCTCAGCAGCCGGGTTGAAGCGGAAGTTGTGCCAGTATCCGCACTTAACTGCCAACTCTTCCTCGGTCTGAGCTTTTGCCATACCCTTCTTGATACCATGGTTGATACACGGAGCGTAAGCGATGATCAGGGACGGTCCCGGATAAGCCTCTGCCTCTGCGATTGCTTTTACAGTCTGAGCCATATCAGCACCCATGGAGATCTGTGCTACATATACATAACCATAGGACATAGCGATGGAAGCCATATCTTTCTTCTTGGTCTCTTTACCACCAGCTGCGAACTGAGCGATTGCTCCGGTTCTGGTAGCTTTACTTGCCTGTCCACCGGTGTTGGAGTAAACCTCAGTATCGAATACCATGACGTTGATGTCTTTGCCAGAAGCAAGAACATGGTCAACACCACCGAATCCGATATCGTAAGCCCATCCGTCACCACCGAAGATCCACTGGGATTTCTTAGCCAGGAAGTCTTTATTCTTAACGATGTCTTTGCAAACATCACAGTCAACACCAGAGAGAACCTCTACCAGTTTATCGGTAGCAGCACCGTTGGTTGCGCCAACGCTGAAGGTATCCAGCCATTCCTGGCAGGCAGCCTTAACGTCCTCAGAAGCTTTCTCGTTAGCCATTACAGACTCAACTTTGGTCTTCAGGCCATCTCTGATTGCTTTCTGAGCAAGCAGCATACCATAACCGAACTCTGCGTTATCCTCGAACAGAGAGTTGCTCCATGCAGGACCCTGTCCTTTTTCGTTTACGGTATACGGTGTGGACGGTGAAGAGTTGCCCCAGATAGAAGAACATCCGGTTGCGTTTGCGATATACATTCTGTCACCGAACAGCTGAGTGATCAGTTTTGCGTACGGGGTCTCACCACAACCTGCACAAGCTCCAGAGAACTCAAGCAGCGGCTGTTTGAACTGAGATCCTTTTACGGTATTCTCTTTGTATTTTGCTACGACATCTGCTTTTGCCGGAAGCTCTACTGCATAGTCGAAGAATTTCTGCTCGCCTGCATTTGCTTCCATGTTTTCCATAGCCAGTGCCTTTGCACCCTTCTTGCCCGGGCAGACATTTGCACAGGAACCACATCCGGTACAGTCGTAAGCGGAAACTACCATAGCAAATTTGTAATCTGCCATACCGGTCATCGGCATCATCTTCATGCCTTCCGGAGCCTTTTCTGCTTCCTCAGCGGTAAGAGCTACCGGACGGATTGCAGCATGCGGGCAGACATAAGCACAACGGTTACACTGGATACAGTTCTCAGAATTCCAAACAGGAACGTTTACTGCAATACCACGTTTCTCATATGCGGAAGTACCACTCGGTGTGGAACCGTCAACATACTCTTTGAATGCGGATACCGGAAGACTGTTACCCTCCTGAGCAGATACTTTGCTCTGAATGGTATTTACAAAATCAACAGCATCTTTTCTACCGCCCTCAGCATGAGTCATCTCAAGACCTTCGTCAGCTGCGTTCTTCCAGCTCTCCGGAACCTGAACCTCAACAACCTGTTTTGCGCCAGCTTCGATAGCTGCCCAGTTCTTCTGAACGACATCATCACCCTTACGGCCGTAGGTTGCTTTTGCTGCAGCCTTCATAAGCTCGATCGCCTGCTCCTCCGGAATGATATCTGCCAGTTTGAAGAATGCAGACTGAAGAATGGTATTGATACGGGTCGGGCCCATGCCGGTCTCGATACCGATCTTAACACCATCGATGATGTAGAATTTGATGCCATGGTTAGCGATGAATGCTTTTACCTGGCCCGGAAGATGTTTCTCAAGACCTTCCATATCCCACGGGCAGTTCAGAAGGAAAGTACCTCCGTCTACCAGCTCCTGTACCATGTTGTATTTACGAACATAGGACGGATTGTGGCAGGCTACGAAGTTTGCCTTGTGGATCAGGTAGGTGGATTTGATCGCTTTCTTACCGAAACGCAGGTGAGACATGGTAACACCGCCGGACTTCTTGGAGTCATAATCGAAGTAAGCCTGAGCGTACATGTCTGTGTTATCACCGATGATCTTGATGGAGTTCTTGTTTGCACCAACGGTACCGTCAGCACCAAGACCCCAGAATTTACAGTTGATGGTTCCTTCCGGAGTGGTTACCAGCGGAGCACCAAGTTCCAGAGAAAGTCCGGTCACATCATCTACGATACCGATGGTGAATTTTGCTTTCTCCGTGTTCTCATATACAGCTACGATCTGAGCCGGAGTGGTATCCTTGGAACCAAGGCCATAACGTCCGGTGAAGATCGGAGTGTCGTTGAATTTTGTTCCTTTCAGAGCTGCAACTACATCCAGGTACAGCGGCTCGCCCATAGCACCCGGCTCTTTGGTTCTGTCAAGAACAGAAATCTGTTTTACGGTCTCGGGGATAGCTGCTACCAGAGCCTCTGCGCAGAACGGTCTGTACAGACGAACTTTTACAACGCCGACTTTCTTGCCAGCAGCTGTCAGGTAGTCAATGGTCTCCTCGATGGTATCACATACGGAACCCATAGCGATGATCACATGCTCAGCATCCTCAGCACCGTAGTAGTTGAACAGTTTGTAATCGGTTCCGATCTTAGCATTTACTTTGTCCATGTATTCCTGTACGATTGCGGGCATTGCATCGTAGTAGGAGTTGCAGGCCTCTCTTGCCTGGAAGAAGATATCCGGGTTCTGAGCAGAACCTCTCTGACACGGATGATTCGGGTTCAGAGCATGTTTACGGAATGCGTCAACAGCATCCATATCCACCATATCTTTCAGATCCTCGTAATCCCAGGTCTCGATCTTCTGGATCTCATGAGATGTACGGAAACCATCGAAGAAGTTAATGAACGGGATACGACCTTTGATTGCTGCACAGTGTGCAACCGGAGTCAGGTCCATAACCTCCTGTACGCTGGACTCACAGAGCATTGCGCATCCGGTCTGACGACAGGCATAAACATCGGAATGATCACCGAAGATGGAAAGTGCATGGCTTGCAAGAGCTCGTGCAGATACGTTGAACACGCCCGGAAGCTGCTCACCTGCAATTTTGTACAGGTTCGGGATCATCAGAAGAAGACCCTGAGAAGCTGTATAGGTAGTTGTCAGAGCACCAGCTGCCAGAGATCCGTGTACAGCACCAGCTGCACCAGCCTCGGACTGCATCTCAGTTACCTGAACTTCCTGTCCGAAAATGTTTTTTCTTCCCTGGGTAGCCCATTCGTCTGTAGCTTCCGCCATGACAGAAGAAGGGGTGATCGGATAGATAGCCGCAACATCGGAGTATGCATAAGAAGCATGAGCTGCTGCATGGTTACCATCCATGGTTTTCATCTTTCTTGCCATTTTGTCAATTCCTCCTTATTTTTTGAGAGCCGGAAGGCTCATTGATACATATTTAGTGAAATCACGGACGGTTCTGTGCATGTTTTCATTCCGCACCTTGCACTTTTTTGTCCTGAACCGAAACAAGATTGTTCACATCATATGGGTTTACTATACCATATTTCTTTTTAAAAGTCCATTTCCTTGTATACAGAAAATGATTTTTTTCTTGTTTTTTTCGCTGTACAAGACATTTTAACCGAAACATACAGGCTGAAGAGCATAAAAAATCCTGCCGTTTTTTGTCACAGCAGGATTCCTTACTTATTATAAGAAGAACTTCCGGTTGAGTTCTTTCAGGCTTCGGGCATATTCCTCAAAATCACAGTAACCCTGACGGTACCAGTCACAGTTTTTGCAGGAAGCATCGAAGCTTTCTTTGTTCAGCTTCTCTTCTGCTCTTTGAAACAGCCGGTTGATCTGATAGAGCTCCCCTTCTTTCAGATCCAGCACCGGAAGAAGCATCCGATCCTTGATCGCTACATGATTTCCATCGCTTCCGCAGGTCTGGTCCTGATTGCAGTTCGGGCAGCGTCCGCAGATCATATCTGGTTCGCAGACCAGCTGCACATTCTCATCCGGATGGCTTTTCAGCCAGGCGATCTTATCTGTCATATTTCTAGAAAAACCATCGCTGTAGCCCGCACCCCGAAACAAAGGAATACAGAGCAGATGATGAACCCGGAGATACTTTTCTTTCTCAGGCATAAGTCAGTATATTTGCTGCATTCAGTGCTTTTTTCACTGCAGCACCTACGACAAAGGCCGCCACAACAGAAATCACATCTTTCAAAAGATACGGCACAGATACCAGCATCAGAGAAGCCACAAAATCCATCTTCATCAGGATCATAAACTGAACGGCACCAAGAAGATGACAAACAGCCAGTCCAGCCGCGGAGCAGAGTACTGTACCAACCTTATTTTTGGATGGTGTAAAAAGGCCGGTGAGTAATGCCATCGGAAGAAAGCCGATCAGGAAACCGCCGGTAGGACCTGTGATCGTTCCCAGACCACCGGAAAGTCCGGCAAATACCGGTACGCCGATCGCACCGAGAAGCAGATAAACCGCAACGGAAGCCGTTCCCATTTTCCACCCCAGCACGCAGGCGCAAAGTGCTACACCAAAGGTCTGCATCGTTACCGGTACACCGGAGGGCATAGGAATTTGAATCTGGGAAAGGACTGCCAGAACGGCTGTCATCATTCCTGTCATAACAATGGTTTTTGTAGAAATCTTTTTGGATTGCATGGTCAAAACCTCTCTTTTCCCGGGGTGAAGGCCCCTGTTTTTACCCTTTAAGCTTTTAAGGGCAACTGTCACGTAAATCGTTTTTTAGTATAAACGCATGAAAAACATTTGTCAACCTATTTATTTATTTTGGTTAACAAACATTTAAAAGCTTTATCCTGCAAGTATGAACAGCTTTTTGACATTTTGACCCCAACTGATGCCTACGAATTGCTCCGCTGCAAAGCAGCTCCCGCAAT
>OLQE01000236.1_pt1 | contig 48576 bp, 40 predicted proteins | sample 1643161 | NCBI WGS metagenome assembly OLQE01 (sample SAMEA3136650, study PRJEB25190) | human gut metagenome
GCGAACGGAACAGCCCAGTGGGCTGTTCCGCCGAGCGAGCCATTGCTTGAGCACGTGGAGGTGCCGCCGCCCTCGCGCGGAGAGTCAGCAGACGCGCTCGTGCGGTCGAAGAACCTGCCCAGACGACCGGCGATGTTCTCGGTCGTGTTCTCGCCGCGGTCGTTAGCTTCGCCCGTCAGCTTGCCGTGCACGCGCAGGGGCAGATGGCGCGCCCCGGCCAGCTTCAGCATTTCCTCTTCCAGCACCGAATCGAGCTCTTCGAAGACAATCACATCGGTCGGCCCCTCAGCGAAGACCGCCGCCGTCTCGGCCGGGAAGGGGTAGGGCGTGCCTACGGCCATGAAACGGTAGCGGGGTACGGAGACGCCGGCGCGGGCGGCCTGGGCCTCGATGAGCGATAACGCCTCGCGGGTGTAGGCCGCTGACACGCCCCCGGCCACGATGCCCACCGTGGGAACGGGCACTCCGGCGCCTTCGACGCCATTCTGCACGCAAGCGCCCTCACCTTCCCCGCCCCCTTCGAACACTTCGTTGAACCGCGCGAATGCCGGATCGTAAGCGTAGTCCCAGGCAATCTGGGCCAGGCGACGGTTGATCTCGCCGTGGGCCTCAAAGGCGCGTTTGGGGAAGATGACCCACTTGGGATCCTTCTGGAAGCCCCCTTCAGGCAGCGGACGGCCATGAGTCTCTTCGGCCACCTCGAAGAACGTGGAGGCGTGATTGATGCGCGTGGTAGGGCGCACGATGACCGGCGTGTGGTAGCGCTCGGACAAATCAAACGCCGCCTTCATCATGGCGAAGCCCTGCTCGGGCGTGGCCGGATCGAGCACCGGCACCTTCGCGAAGGCGCCGAACCGACGCGTGTCCTGCTCGGTTTGGGAGGAGATGGGGCCCGGATCGTCGGCCACGAACAGCACGCAGCCGCCGCCCGTGCCCACGTAGTTCAGCGACATGAGCGCATCGGAAGCGACATTGAGCCCCACCTGCTTGCAGGTGAACAGCACCCGCGCGCCGCAGTAGGACGCGCCGGCCAGCATCTCGAGCGCCGCCTTCTCGTTGGTGGACCATTCCACATGCACGTCCTGGGCCGCGCCCGCCGCGTGCAGCTTCGCCACAGTTTCCACCAGCTCGGACGACGGCGTGCCCGGATAGCCCGCCACCACGTTCACCCCGGCTTCCAGAGCCGCGTGGGCAAACGCCTCATTGCCCATCAAAAGTTTCTTCGCCATGAACCGTCCCTTATCCCTCGTACTTTTCCCGAGTAGTATAGCAAGGGGCTGGAACCCGAGGCCCGATCTCCTCAAAACGAGAGGCCGATCGGCCATGACGAACTCAAAATGAGCGCAGGCGGTAGGACGCGGAATTCACCATCGCCACTGCCCAGGCACCTTTCCGACGGGAGGCGCCCCCGCCCTAGGCGACTCCGTCGGCGACGAGGTCGAGAAGCCATGCGTACAGGGCGAGGAAGGCATTGTCGCTGTGCTGCGTGATGGCCCGGGCAACGCCGCTCGCGAGCTCGCCGAAGTGATGGGCGCAGAAATCGAGGCGCAGCAGCTCCCATTCGCGGGCGCTGCCGGCGTCTCCCCCTTCGAAGGCGCGGGCTTCCAGCGAGGTGACGTAGGAGAGGAAGTCCAGCTCGCTTACGAGCGCATCGAACGGGTCGCCGTTGCCGGGACGGTTCTTCAGGCCCAACTTGCGGTACTCCAGCCCCACTGCCGCCCGCTCGCCGTGGGCCAGAGAGAACTCCGTGCGCCCCTGGGTCACCCACCGCGAACCGGTGAGGGGCACCAAGCGCGGGTACCCGTAGAACAGGCGCGTGAACTCCGCCCGCAAATCGCGGCCGCGGGCCGTCGGGCTCTTGGCTGCCCATGCCTCGAAGCGCATGGCCACATCTACCGGCAGGCTCTCGCGCGGCCCGAGGCCCTCCAACAGCTCTCGTACCTGCCGCAGCAGCTCGATGGAGGTATGATCCTCGGCTTGACGCCGCTCGGGATAGGAGAACAGGCGGGCCAGAAGCGCGTAGAGCGCCGCCAGCGCCGAAGGGCGATTGCTCGCTGTGGCGCCCAGGGGCGTCGCGGCAACGGAAGGGGCTTCTTCCGCCTGGCCGTCAAGCACATAGTCCAGCAGGCTCATCAGCTCGTCGAAAGCCTCGGCGCGAGACGCATCGCACGCCCACGACGCAGCAGAGGCAGCTCGCACGCGTCCCACGGCCTCGTGGGCGAGCACCGCCTCCAAACGCTGGGCGCCCGATGGCTCCAACAGCACCTCGTTGGGAGATGATCCCGGCTTTACGAGGCCCTTCTCGACTAACCCCTCGATCTGCAGGCGCACCGCGGGCAGCGACAGATCAAGCGCCGCAGCCAAAGACGCGACATTCACGGGCCCCTCGGCCCGCTTGAGCAGGGCCAGCGTCATCACCTGGCCCGAGGGCATGCCACGCTGGGCCCCCGCCTGGGCCAGCGCCGCCCCGAAGGCGCCGAGCGCCCCGAGGGCGGCCGCGGGCAAAAGGTACGCCTCGCCATCGGGTTCCGCATCGGCAAAGCACCGGTGGAGCAGACCCACAAGCCGGTCGAAGCCCTCCTCGGTAAGAAACCGGCTCCGATTGATGAGCGCGATGGCCAGCGCCTCATCGAGAAACGCCGCAGCCTCGGCCCCTTTGGCCGTGATGCGGAATGCGAACGTGCGCCGATCGCGGCTGCTGCGCTCCCAGCGAACCTGCTCGCGATCCTCTAGCAGCGCCACTGCTCCATCGAGCTGCGCCCGCTCGATGCGCAGAATCGCCGCGGCCTCAGCGGCCGTCGCGCCCTCCTCCCGCTGCGCGGCCAAGGCCAGGCACGCGCTCTCGACGAGCGTCATGTCGCCCAGGGCAAGGGCCGTCCGCGTGAGGAGCCGGTACAGCCGCTGCAACAGCACGAGACGCTCGACGGAAAAGGTCATGGGCGAATCCCCCCGTCATCGGGGACAACGGATGTGGAAGCAGGAGGAGCGGGCCAGGGCACCGCGCCCGTTTCCAAGGCACACAGGCGGCACAGACCGTCCACCTGGGAGCGGATCGGCGCAAGGGAGCCGCAGCGGCGGCATGGCGCCACTGGCTGGCGGTAGACCTCCCGCGCCTCGAAGGGATCGGAGGAGGGCGCGACCTCGCGCTCGATGGCTTGCTGCGCACAGGAGCGCAGGCACAGCCCACATTCCGAGCACTGCCCGGCGTTGAAGCGGTACGCGAGCGCGCCGTCTTCCGCTGTCAGCGATATGGCCCCGGTGGGGCACATCCGAGCGCAGGTGCCGCACCCGGCGCAGCGCGTCTCGTTCACCCGCTGCACGGGCCACAGATAGGCGCCGCCGTCCGGCCGGTCCGCCGCGTCATGCCAACGTTTCTCAAGTTGGAGCCGCCAGCCGATGGCATGGCGCTTCACCGACCGTTCGGGAAGCCCGTCGCCCCGGGCGACATCACCGGCCTCGTCGCACTCGGCCGCCACGCGGCGGAAGAGCGCCCGGGCCGAGGAGCGCGGTGCGGGAGCATCGGACGCCCCTTTCCCGCCTGGCTCTTTCGCCCTGATAGCGCCGCAACCGCCATCCCCAGCATCTCGGATTCTCCCGATACGTTCGGCATCATCGGCGCCCACGCGCCCGCTCTCGGGAAAGACGATCCCGCCGCTGTCGACAAGGTTGCCCTCCCGGTGCCAATCGCCCAGAAGCGCCCGGGCCCGCTCCATATTCCCGCGTAGCACCGGACCCACGGTCCGGTAGAGCGCGCAGGTTTCGCAGCGATCCGTCACCAGCGTGCATTCCCGCTCACAGGCCATGGAGAACAGCGCCGCGGGGGTGAGGGCGGCCAGGCACACGGCCATCTGGTAGGTGTCCACCGGCGAGGCGAGGGCGGAAATCTCGCCATGGGGCAGCCAGCAGCGCACGCGCACCGCGCCGTCGCTGCCCATGCGCTTGAGGGCCCGCCGCTCGGAGAAGTTCGTCGCCTGGAACGCCTCGAAGGGGCAGGCCGACAGACATGTGCCGCAATGGAGGCACAGTGCTGGGTCGAAGAGGGGAACCGAGGTGCCCTCCCCCCGATGGATCGCGTGGCTCGGGCAGGCGTTCACGCAGGAATCGCACTGGGCGAACACGCTCTTGTGGTGCATGCAGCGATCCTCGGTGAACAGGATATCGACCTTGATGGGCCGATCGCTGCCGTAGCGCTTGCTCGCATTCACGAGAGCGCCCGCGTGAATTCCCCCGTGAGCACCGCCAGGCCCCGGTAGAACGGCTCGGCGGCGTCGGCCTCTACCTCGGCGCAGAAACCGGGCACCCAAGCGCACAGGTGCTCGTCGGCGAAGGCCTGCAGGCGCTCGGCGGCGTCGATATCCGACGGAACCGACAGCGTGCCGCCATCGGCCAAATGCCCGCAGAAGTCGAACTCGTTGGAGAGGTAGTCGATGCAGTCGTTGTACTTCCCCTTGCGCACCACGCCGCACTCCTTCATGAAGTCGGCCACGGCCACGCTGTGGTTGTTGATCATGCGGATGGGATGGGCCACCCCGTGAGCCCGCTGCAGCCAGGTGCCCTCGGAGTTCTCTACCACGGGATCGGGGCCGATGAAAAGGCGCGTCTCCTCGCGGCGGATGGCGTGGAGCGCCTCTTCCGCATCGGCTCCCTCGTAGGTGGACAAGGCCGCGGAGAACGCCTCGATGGCCGCCGGGGAAAGCTCCAACACAGCGGATGCCTCGGCCAGGTCGCGGGCCATCATGCCCGAGACGACGGCCTCGATCCACGGGCCGGCTGTCGGCGGCCGCCAGGCCACGGCCAGAAGTTTGAACATGGTCCCCAAAACGGTGTTCACGGAAAACCCCTCTCCTCCCACGCAAGCGATGCCATGGTAACCCATTTCGGGCCGCCATGGCATCGCAGCGGAGCCTTTAGCTTACTTCAGGTAGTACATGCACGGGCCGGTGCCGGCGTCCACGAGCAGCTGCTCGCACTCACGCTCGGCGATGAGCTTCGAGATGTCACTCTCCGGATCGTTCAGGTCGCCGAAGGTCATGGCCAGAGTGGGGCAGCCCTCCACGCAGGCCGGCAGGTCGCCCTCGGAGATGCGCTGGTAGCACAGGTTGCACTTCTCCACGGTGTTCTTCACGTGGGTCGGCGCCTCGCTGTTGCCCACGGGGAAGCCCACGAGGAACTCGGGCTCGGCCTCCAGGTAGGTGCGCACGCCCGCGCCGACGGCCTGGTAGGGGCAGGCCTCCACGCAGCTCTGGCAGCCGATGCAGGTCTCGGTGTCCTGGGTGACGATGCCGGTCTCCTCGTCCTTGGCCGTGGCACCGGTGGGGCACACCGCAACGCAAGCCGGATTCTCGCAGTGCTGGCAGCGCAGGGGCTGGTAGGCGATGGTGTTGGAGCCATAGGAGCCACTGGGGCAGTCCTTGCTCGCGCCGCCCACGGTGTTCACCGTGCAGTACCACACGTCGTTGGGCAGGTTGTTCTCCAGCTTGCAGGAAACCGAGCAGCTTCCGCAGCCGATGCAGCGACGGTAATCGATCGCAATGCCGTATTTATGAGCCATGAGTATCTCCGTCCCTTCCTCTTAGGCACCCTGGATGGTGGGCGTGAATGCGGACTCGTCGTTGGCGCCCGAGCCGTCCCACGGCTCGATCTTCACGCGGTTGTCGAAGAACGAGCAGTTCACCGCGTAGGGGTCGGCGTAGTCGGTGGTGATGGCGCCCATGGATCCGCGCTTGGTCTCGTTCTCGGCATAGCCCTTGTAGTACACCGTGCAGCCCTCGCGGATGCCGCTGTTGAAGCTGGCCACCATGACGCACTCGCCGAGCCAGTTGGACACGAGGATCTCCTCGCCGTCTTGCACGCCGTACTTCGCGCCGTCGGCGGGGTTGATGAACAGGCGAGGCTGGTCGTTGAACTGACGGGCCCAGGTGTCCATGAACATGGTCATGTGCACGCGGGAGGGGTTGCGCCACGACATGCAGGTCAGCGGGTAGTCGGCGGCGTATTCGGAATGGGCGCCGGAGATCTTGTTCTCGAACCAGGTGGGCATCTGCTCGCGCTCCACGTTGGAGATGTCGTAATTGGAGGGCGTGCGGGGCGCCGGCTGATCGACATAGAACATGAGGCGGCCGGTCTCGGTGATGAAGTTCGTGAGGCCCACGTTGCCGATGTAAGGCTCTTCCTTGGTGTAGCGCATCTCCTTGTTCTGGCGCAGGGTCTCCATGGTGATGCCGTTCTCGCGGGCGGCGGCCACGTCCTCGAAGGTGCCCTTCCACCACATATCGTCGTCCACCTCGTTCACGATGTCGCCCACGCCCAGGTACGGGGCCATGAAGCGGGTGATCTCGGCGTCGGGCTTAGCCTCGTACATGGGCTCGATGCACTTCTCGGACAGGCGCACGGTGCGCATGTGGCCCAGCGGCACCACGTCCTCGTACTCGTACATGTCGCAGGCCGGCAGCAGGATGTCGGCGTAGCGGGCCGTGTCGGTCATGAAGTTGTCCTCGACGATGATCATCTCCATGGGGTCGAGGATCTCCTTCTTCACGCGGTTGGAGTTCACCGAGCCGCCGATCATGCCGCCATGGGACACCCACAAGGTCTTCACGGGGTAATCCTCGCCCATGAGCTTGCCGGAGTTCATGATGTCGGCCGCGGCCAGGAAGGTCACCGCCTTGCACATCTTGCCGTTGGAGGGCACGGCGGAGGCATGGCCGAAGAAGTTGCCGTACATCATGTCGAAGCCGCCGACGGAGCGTCCGGGCTCACCGAAGTTGCCGGTCATGGCGATGAGCGCCGTCATGGCGTAGGCCGCCTGCAGGCCGTTCTCATAGGCGCCGGTGCCGAAGTTGATGTAGTGGGCCACCTTGTTCTTGGGCTGCAGCACGTCGTAGAGGTAGTCGAAATCCTCGCGGGAGATCTCGCACACCTCGGCGACCTTCTCGAAGGTCCACTCGGACACATGCTCCTTGAACTTATCCCACGCGGTGACGTACTTGTCGTCGGGGCAGCTCCAGGCCGGATCGGTGCAGGTGTCGAAGGGCACCGGCTTCTTCTCGCTTTCCGACCACACCATAATGGGATCGATCTCGGTGGGCTCGCCGGTCACCCAGAACACGGGGCCCTCGTGCAGGCCCTCGCCGAACTCGGAGCCGCGCACGTACATGCCGGTTTCCTTGTTGATGAGGTAGGGAGCGCAAGTGTGGTTCATGACGAAGTCCTTGGCATAGGTCTCCTCGTCCATGAAGCGCTTGATGAGGCCGAGGAACAGGGCCGTGTCGTTGCCCATGTTCACGGGAATCCACTTGTCGGCCTTGGCCACGGTGGCAGAATAGTGCGGGTCGATGACGACCACCTTCGCGCCGGCGTCCTGGGCATCGAAGAGGAACTTCGCCATCTGGATCTGGGCGAAGATGGGGTTGGCCCCGAACATGACGATGTAGTCGGAGTTCACGAAGTCGGTGGGCTCGTTCTGGTCGAACCACTGGATGCCGCCGCGGGTAAGGCCGGTGTTGGTGGCGTTGTCGAAGGAGTAGTCCCACTTCGTGCAGCCGGTGGCGTTGAACATGCGCATGATGAGGCCCGAGGAGCCGTGGAGCGAACCCTGGGCACCGCCGCCGCCCATGTAGACGGAATTCGCGAGCGGGCCGTAGGTTTCCTCGGTCTTCTTCCACTGGGCGCCGATAAGCTCGCCGGCCTCTTCCCAGGTGATGCGCTCCCACTGGCCGCCGCCGCGGGGCGTGCCGTCGACGCGCTTCATGGGATACTGGATGCGCGCCTCGGAGTAGGTGCGGGTGATGCGCGACTTGCCCTTGAGGCAGGTGCGGAAGGGATAGTCCTTCTTCGGGCGCATGTTCACGACGTTGCCGTCGCGCACGTAGATGTTGTACTGGCAGAACGAGCAGCTCCAGCTGCAGGTGCAGAAGTACTCGTCGCCGGTGACGGAGAGCTTGGTCTCCTTCTTCTCGTTCTGATCGGTTTCCAGGTTCTGCATGTCGCCAGCAGGGCTGCAGGCGGCCAGGGTGCCTACAGCCGCACCGGCGGCGGCAAGGCCCGTGCCCTTCAGGAAGGTGCGGCGAGTCAAAGACGTAGTCATAGATTCCCCAATCCTCTCAAGGCGCGACTGCCGAAGCGGCCGCGACGGTGACGCCGCATTCGCGCTGGCAGGGAAGGGGTCATGCGACCGGCGGCCTCCCTCGCGCATTGGTGCGCGTCCGCGGACTCCAACGACGGTGGCGAAGGAGAAGGTTCCGGATTCCGGGGCGCTCTCCTCCAACGCCTCGGGAAACCTTGTGCCACCGAATGACACGCATTATAACGAGGGGTAAATAAGCCGTAAATGGGCGCGGTGGTCAGATGCCAGCATTAGTTTCACTTTTGATGAAATGCTGGTTATAAGCGTATAACTACTGTTCCCAAATCGCATTCCACGCTCGAAGGGCCCCTGCGGCCGCCGAGGCGCCCCGCGAAGTGAGGGCCAGGCAGTGCCGACGGCGATCGCGAGATGCGGCGCGCACGGTAAGCAAGTCGCGGACGGCAAGCTGACGGGCCGTCATAGACACGGAGGATTGGCCGCAACCGAGCAGCTGCGCAGCGTCCCCCACTCCCAGGGGCCCCTGCTCGTGGCACACCATGAGCAGGAGCGCCTGCCCGGGCGCGAGGGGCGCATCGGGGGCCGAGGCGGCCCGGGCCGCCTCGCGCAGGGCACCCATGCCGGTCAGAGCCGTATCGAGCACGGCGCCATCGAGGCTGTAGCCCACTTCGAACAAGATGTTCTCGCCGCGAGGCGTCATGCGCAGCAAGCTGCGACGACGGTCGCGCGGACTCACTCGCTCGGCAACAAGATCAAGCTCAATAAGGCGCCTCAGCAGGCGTGCCATCTTCGCCTTTGACAACCCAAGAGCGCAGGCCAGCTCCGTGGCCGTAAGGGGCTGGGACTGGGAGACCGTCGCCAAGGCGGCCACGTCCTCCACAGAGAGCGCACTCGCACCGAGGCACTCGTCGAGCACCGCACGGGCCCTGCACCATGCCACCGGAGAGGCCATAACGAGGCCCCCTACGACGCCATCTCCGCTTTCAGGTCGGCCACCTTCTGCAGCATGGCCTCGTCGTTCGTGCCCATCATCTGCACGGCCAGAATGGCGGCGTTCTTCGCGCCGTTGATGGCCACGCAGGCCACCGGCACGCCCGAGGGCATCTGCACCATGGACAGCAGCGAGTCCAGGCCGCCCAAGTCGCTCGTCTTCATGGGCACGGCGATGACCGGCAGCGGCGTGAAGGCGGCCACCACGCCGCCCAGATGCGCGGCCTTGCCGGCGGCGGCGATGATGACCTTGATGCCGCGATCGTGCGCGGTCTCGGCCCACTCGTGCACCACGGCCGGTTTGCGGTGGGCGCTCGCCACCTTCACCTCGTAGGGCACGCCCATGGCGTCCAGCTGGGCCATGCACGGCTCCATGGCCGGCATGTCCGATTCCGACCCCATGATAATACCCACGACCGGCGTTGCCTCTGCCATATCCGCGTCCTTTCCCTCGGTGATTGTCGTACAACTGCGTTCCGTCGCTTTGCACTTCATACGCCGTTATTATAGCCGCACGCCCCTGCAGGCAAACAGACTGGAGATTCCGTTTTCAGCCAACGGCCTCCTCCTGTTCAAGAGATTTAACGGAGAATAACGGAACTTAACGGAGATTAACGGAACATCATGGTCATAGAAGGATAGATATCCCGACAAAGCCGTTGCGGTTCGTTGACGGTTGGGGCAGCGAAGAGCAGATGCCGCTGGACCTATCGCAAAATGAATGGCAATTGATCGAGCGACATGGAAACACCGTTGCCGCTGCTTCGAAAGGGAGGCCACCGTGAGCCAGGAAACGTACCACCAGCACGAGACGCAGAAGGAAAAGCACGTCGAAGACCATATCGGTGACGAGATTCGCAAAGTAAAGGAACAAGAGGAGCGCGAAGCCCACGGCTTCCACGAAGCTATCGGCGACGAGATCGCTCACGAGAAGAAGGCCGAGCGTCGCCAGCAGAACGAAACCGACGCCGCTCTCACCGAGACCGCCGACACCATCCTGCGCGGGGAATAGGCCGACCCCGCCTGACCAACGCAGCGTCCTCTTCTCCGAGCCATGGCCCTGACGAAAACGCGGCATTTCCCAAAAAAACTTCTTGCACCGGTGGCGTAAGTCGGGTAAGATAGTCAACGCTCTTTTGGCAAGGCCGAAAAAGCACCTGCGGGCGTGGCGGAATTGGCAGACGCGTACGGTTCAGGTCCGTATGGGGGCAACCCCATGGAGGTTCAAGTCCTCTCGCCCGCACCATTTGAAACGAACGCCCTCTTCGGAGGGCGTTTTACTTTCCGTCACCTCCACTCAGCAGAAAGGGTCAACGAGAAGGATGGGCTATGTCTGCCGATAGCTTCGACGACTTCCCCTATGAGACCGACACCCATGCCTCCGATGCAGAGGCGCGGCGGCACTACTGGGCTGTGGCCATCGGGCTGCAGGCGGTGGACGGGCTGGAAGTATCTCCCTACCTGCACGACCTGGCCCGCAGCTACGAACAGGGCCAGTACACCTTGCAGGAGACAGGCGAGCTCATCCGCGCCTATCACACGGGGGAAGCGGACGGGCGGCAGGCCACGGCCGAGGCCGATCTGGTCAGCCAGCGCATCGCCGAGATGCTGGAGGCCGGCAGCTTCGTCTTCGCCCCCGACATGCTCTCCCTTATCCACCGCGCGCTGTTCCAAGATCTCGATGCCGAGACCTATCGACCGGGCCAGTTCAAAACCGAGCGACTCGTAAAGCAGGAGGATATTCTCAACGGCGACAGCGTGCTGTACGCCGACCCGGCCATGATCCAGACGTCGCTGGACTACCTGTTCCGCGAGGAAGGCCGCCAGACTTACGGAACGACGCTCTCCGAGGCCGATGTCGCGCGGCTCGCGCAGTTCATCGCGTTTCTCTGGCAGGTGCACCCCTTCGTCGAGGGCAACACCCGCACCGTGGCTGTGTTCTCGGAACTGTACCTCGGCTCGCTCGGCTTCACCGTGGGCAACGAGCCCTTCCAAAAGCACGCGCGTTACTACCGCGACGCCCTGGTGCGGGCCAACTACCGCAACAACGAGGCCGGTATCTTGCCCGAGCGAAAACCGCTGGAGGCATTTTACGAGAATCTGCTGCTAGGCGCCGAGCACGCCCTTAATCGCGAGGCCCTTCTCTGCCCCGAGCTCTTCGACAATCCCCAGCTTCTCAAGCACATCGACCCCTCAAGGGCGCTGAGAAGATAGCCACAGTCCCGCAAGGTGTTTCTGACCTGCGCGTAACAAACGCGACGGGCGGCCTGCGCCGCGGGGAAACGGACGCACAATGGAACCGATGCGCAGCCCGTGCCGGCTCTTCGGCGCGGATCTGCGCACGACGCGCAATCTTTCGCCGTTGGGAGGTTCCTTATGAGCGGGAAGTCCAAGGCCTTGCCCACCATCGTCGTCGCGAGCGCCGGCATTGCCGCCGGTGCCGCCGTGGCCTTCGCGGGGTTTCTGCTGAAGCGCCGCGCGGTGCGCACCACGTGCAAGCCGTTCTACGCCGAGGCCACGCGCCGCTTCAAGATTCCCGGCATCAGCGAGGGCTTCGTGCCCCAGGACCTGTTCTACCTGTCCGATGAGCAAACCTGGCTCTTCAGCGGCTACCTGGCGAACCGCCGGCCCTCCCCCATCTACCAGGTGGGCGCCGACGGTACGGTGCGCCGCCACGAGGTGCGCCTGCCCGAGGGCTCGCTGTACCGCGGTCACGGCGCCGCCGTGACCGCTGCCGGGCCCTTCGTGTTCCTCACCGTGCGCGACGGGTTCATCGCGCTGGATCGCGCCGAGCTAGCCAAGGCGGCCGACGGCGACGTGCTGCAGGCAACCGGGCACCGCGCCGTGCCGCTTATGCCCGCCTTCATGACCGTGCAGAAGGACATGCTCTACATCGGCGAGTTCTCCCATCGGCTGTTCTACCCCACACCGAAGAGCCACTGGCTGCGTTGCCCCTCCGGCGAGACGAACCCGGCTCTCCTGCTTGCCTACGCCCCGCACGACGGCGGCCCCTTCGGCTTCGGCGAGCATCCCTCGGCGGTGTACTCCATTCCCGGCAACGTGCAGGGCATGTGCGTCACGCCCGAGGGGAACATCGTCCTCAGCCTGGCGTGGGGGTTCGGCGACGCCGAGGTGCGCATCTACGACCCGGCCCAGGCCAAGCGCGGCGGCAGCTATCTCGTGGAGGGGCACAAGGCGCCGCTGTACTTCCTGGACGAGGCCACGCGGGTGGAGACGCTTACCGTGCCGCCCATGGCCGAGGGCATCGACGACGTGAACGGCGAGGTGTACCTGGCCAACGAGGCGGCGAGCAACCTCTACCTGCTCGGCAAGTTCTATAGCGGCCAGTACGTGTACTCGTTCCCGACGAGGGAATAGCTGCGCCGTCCCGCCACCCTTTGCTTTCGGCAGGCCCGGCGAGAGCCAATGTTTCCGCGGGAAAACGGCTTGCGTGAGAAGTGATGACAGCTTGCAGGCACGAGCGGCCGCGCGGAAGACGCCTCCTATACTAAAGTCGATATTTTTGCTCAGAAATAGTCGATGGAGCCGAGGATCGGAGACCGTCATGAACGCTTCAACGAAACGAACTGTCCGCGTTGTCGCCCTGTGGATACTGGCGCTGTGCCTCGTTATCCCCCTCGGGGCGTGCGCCTACCAGCAGGGAAGCAGCGCCATCCAGGCCCTGGCCTCGACGGCTTCCGACACGAACGCGGAAGCTGCCGAGACCAGCGATGCCGCAGCGGAAGACAACGCCGCCCCCGCGGCCGATACATCTGATGAAAGCTCAGCGGCCGAGAACACTGAAGGCTCCACTAGCACCGACGCAACAGCGGCCGAGGCGACACCAGCAGAAGGCAACGCCTCTCCCGACGCCCATGAAAGCAACGAGAAGGCTGCTGAGGGGGCACCCACCACGGCGACGATCATGTACTACGAGAACGTCAATTACGACGACGGCGATACCGAGCCCGACGAGAACGGCCGGGTGTTGCTGGGTTCCTACGAGCTCACCGACGTACACGTCGGGCAAACGATCAACGCATGGGATTACGTAGTCGACATCCCCGGGCATTTCTTCTGGGACGGTTGGCCGCAGAATCTCACGTTGACTGAGAACCCTTCCGATAACGTCATCAACCTCTTCTACTTCAAGCTGTGGAACAACGAGTACACCGTGAACTACTACCTCATGGAAAACGCCGACCTGACCGCCGACAACTGGAAGGACGCGCTGGCGCCCGATGACGTGAAGTTCGTCAAAATGGGGTCGGAAACCTTCACCAACCAGCGCTTCGACCAACTCGTCAAGGGCGACGCCTACGAGTACAAGATCGACGGCACCTATGTGGTGGACACCTATCCTTCCGAGATACATGTGGGCGTAAATCCCGACGACAACGTCATCAATGTGCTCTATGTGCCCGATTCCGCGAACCTGCCCGACGATATTGAGATTCCCAGCGACACGACGCAGCCCGGCGATGGGGCGCAGCCGGGCGATGGGACGCAGCCCGACGATAGCGAAAACGGCGACGATTCCGTCGACCAACCCGCCGATGACTCCGACGCCGACAAGCCAGCGGACGATTCCAGCGCCAGCAAGCCCGCCGATACGCCGAGCGCTGACGGAAGCACCGCACCGAGCATGCCGAGCGACACCACTTTCGATAAGGACGAGATCGAAGACGCCCTGCCTGACGATGTGAAGGACGAGGTCGTGAAGGACTTCATCGAATCGGGCGACGCTCAAGACAAGACGGAAATCACCGACGAAATGATCGAGAACCCCGTGAGCAAGTCCGACGCCGACTACGTGAAGAATGTCTACGAGACCGGCTTGAAGGAGGGCGAGCGGCTGGCCCAAACGGGAGATCTCGTCCCCTTTGCCATCATCGCAAGCATCGCCCTGGGAGCAGCGGCCGCCGGCGCCATCGCCTTCGCCATGAACCGCCGCGCCCGGCGCTGAGCCCGCCACGCTGCCCGAAATAGGGGATTGCGGTGAAGCAAGCCTCCTTCCCTTTTGCGAAAGTTGCAAAACTCTGCGAAACTTGCGAAACTCTGCGAAAGATGCGAAAGGCTTGGGGGCTACACCAGAAGTGTTCGCGTGTCTGGTTACTCCCCCTTTGAGGTGAGGTGCCAGCCGTTGCAGTAGGGGCAGCGGTAGACGTGCAGGGGCGGGGCGCCGTGTTCGGCGCACTCGGCGGCGGTGAGTTCGGCCTCGTAGCGGCTGGCATAGCGGTTCTTGCGCTCGCAGGCCTTGTGGCGAAGGGCCGCGGCGCGCTCCTCGTCATGGCGCTGGCTGCGCGCGTTCTCGCTGGTGAACAGGTCGTCCATGCCGCCGAGAGATGCGGCGAACTCCGCTTTCTGCTTCTGCCACGCCGACCGCTTCTTGCTGCCCACGGACGCCTCCTTTTCCGCAACACCTTCTCACGGCACGGGCACTGCAAACCATGCTATAACCCAACCTAGAACTAGCACAATCGTAGAATATCCTGCCATGCTTATCGCAATGCTAACAGATCATATTTTCCTGTCGATCTGACAGTCGTCTACCGTACCATAAGAGCCAGAAAGAAGAGCATGATCGCAGCCCTCTATCATGAAGGAGAGAACTCATGGAGCGCGCCTTTTCCCTTTCCGTCTCCGTCCCAACACCATTCCGAATCCCGCATAGGGTACTGGCCCTTATCGGCGTCATCACATTCATTCTTGCCTGCTGCTTGGCCGGCTGTACCTCGAATGCCGCCGATAGCGACAGCTCTGCCACCGACGGCAACGCCACCGGCGAAAAGACCCTCCGCGTGGCCATGGAGCTGGCCTACCCGCCCTTCGAGACCAAGGACGACGCGGGCAACCCCGAGGGCCTCGCCGTCGACTTCATCCGCGATTTCGGCGCGGCCTACGGCTACGACGTGCAGATAGAGAACACCGCTTGGGACGGGCTTATCCCGTCGCTGCAGTCGGACAAGGCCGATCTGGTCATCAGCTCCATGACCATCACCGACGAGCGCAAGCAGTCCGTGGACTTCTCCGACGCCTACGCCATGGCCCAGCTGGCCATTCTGGCGAACGCGGATTCCGGCGTGGCCTCCATCGACGACTTGAACCAGCCCGGCAAGAAGGTGGCCGTGAAGACCGGCTCCACCGGGGACGTGTACGCCACGAAGAACCTGACCAACGCTGAAATCGTGCGCCTGGCCGACGAGAGCGCGTGCGTGACTGAAGTAGTGCAGGGCAAGGCCGACGGCTTCCTGTACGACCAGCTGACCATCTACCGCAACAACCAGAAGAACCCCGACACCACCGAGGCCGTGTTCATCCCCTTTCAGGATGCCGAGGAATGGGGCATCGCCGTGAAAAAGGGCAACACGGAGCTGCTCGACCAGCTGAACGCCTTCATCGCCCAGTCGAAGACCGACGGCGAGTTCGACCGCCTCACCGAGAAGTACCTCTCCGAGGAAAAGAAGGCCTTCGACCAGTACGGCTTCAAGTGGTTCTTCGATTTCGAGTAATCTAGTCTCATGAAACGCTTCACCGCCATCACTCGTCCCTTCACCGCCGACGCAGGCGCGCCCGTGCGCCCGGCGAAGGCGGCTCTGAACTACCTGGCGGTGTGCGTGGCGGTGATCGCCGTGGTGTGGGCATCGCTGGCCGCAGCGGGCATCTCGCTGAACTTCGATTTCGTGGCTCAGTACCGCGTGCGCATCTGGGACGGCTTCTGCATGACCGTGGGCATTTCAGCGGCATCCCTCGTGCTGAGCCTTGTGCTCGGCGTGCTCGTGGCCGCGGGCCAAGGCGCGCGCTTCCTGCCACTGCGCTACCTGTGCGACTTCTACGTGAAAATCATCCGCGGCACGCCGCTCATCGTGCAGGTGTACTTCTTCTACTACATCATCGGCACGGCCTGGGGCATCGACAACCGGGTGCTCGCCGGCATCATCATCCTGTCGCTGTTCTCGGGCGCCTACATTGCCGAAATCGTGCGCGGCAGCCTGCTATCGCTGGACGCGGGGCAGATGGAAGCAGCCCAGGCCGTCGGCTTCACCCGCGCCCAAACGCTGCGCTACGTGGTGGCGCCGCAGCTGGTGGCGCGCACGCTGCCGGCACTTACGGGGCAGGTGGCCTCCATTATCAAGGACTCGTCTCTGCTGTCAGTCATCGCCGTCATCGAGCTGACCCAGACCATGCGCGAGATCACCGCCACGAACTACAACTTCTTCGGCGGGTTTCTGCTGCTCGGCGCGTTGTATCTGGTGCTCACGCTGCCCATTATGGCCGTAAGCCGCCACTTCGAGAAGAGGCTGGATTATGCGCATTAGTCTCGACCACTTGTGCAAATCTTTCGACGGCGTGGAAGTCCTGCGCGACATCACCTTCGACGAAGAGGTGTCGGCGCTCGCCATCATCGGCCCCTCCGGCGGTGGGAAGTCCACCCTGCTGCGCATCATCGGCGGCCTGGAGACACCCACGTCCGGCGCCATGGCGGTGGATGGCTCCCCCGTCTCCCTCGACGAGACTTCCCTGCGTGCCTACCGCGCCACCTTGGGCTTCGTCTTCCAAGACGGTGGCCTGTTCCACCACATGACCGCTTTGGAGAACGTGGCGCTCCCCTTGCAGGTGGTTCATGGCGCGAGCTCCGATGAGGCTGATGACCGCGCTCGCGAACTGCTCGCGCGCCTCGGTTTGGAAGACTCGCTAGCAAAGCGCCCGGCCCAGCTGTCCGGCGGCCAAAAGCAGCGCGTCGCCATCGCCCGCGCCCTCGCAGCCCGTCCGCGCCTCCTTCTGCTGGACGAGCCCACAAGCGCCCTAGACCCAGAGTTCACCACCGAAGTGCTCGACGTCGTGCGCGACCTCGCCGAAGTCGGCACGCGCTTCATCATCGTCACCCACGAGATGGGCTTCGCCCGCCACGCCTGCGACCACGTCGCCTTCCTCTACGGCGGCCGGCTTCTGGAATACGGCGCCGCCGCCCGCCTCTTCGATCACCCCGAAACCCCCGAACTCACCCGCTTCCTCAGCCGCCTTTTGGAATGGAGCATGTGAGGAGAGGGGGTTACGCCCTCCACAGCTCGTTGTCGCGCACGGCGTTCATGAACCAGGCTCCGTGTTTAGCCACGTCGCCCACCCATGAGAGAACGCCGGCGCACCAGCGAGCGAGGGCAACGAACTCGACGGTGTTGTCCAGAATCGTCGCCTCGTCGCATAGGTCGAGAGCGCGCGACAGGTTCCCCAGGGACGCTCGGTAGCGACGCAGCACCGCCCCCTCGTCGATATCATGACCGCCTACGGCCACCCGATGGGCAATGCGGTCGAGGGCCACTGCGGCCGTATCGACGCCGATGTAGTACAGCACCACCCGGTATCCAGCCTCCCGCGCCCGGCTCATATTGCGAAGCACCGCGTGACCCGTCAGCGTCGTTTCCTGGTTGAAGCTGCGCCGGCGAGAGAGGCACTCTTCTATGAGGCGGACCGCCTCACGCCCGGCACGCAGCTGATCGGCGCTGGAGGCCGGACCACCGCCCTGGGCCACGACGATCTCGTCGGAGTTCACACGCGCCATGGTGCGCGGCATGTCCTCCGTGCGCCAAAGACCCGTGCGATAGAACGTCGATTTCCCCGCCCCGTTCACGCCGGCGAAGACCACGTACACGGGCTGCATCAGAACACGCCCTCCTTCACCAGCTCCCGCTGGCGCTGCTGCAGAAAGAAGTCGAACACGGCCATATAGAAGGAAGCCTCTTCCTGGCACCGCGCCGCCTTCATCATCTCAGTTGGGGGGAGGTGCCCAAACGCGTGCCGACATGCGTCGTACAGATCGTGCGCGCAAGCAACGGCTTCTGCGCGAGCCGCGGCCGCCGATCCCTGCGAGTGCTCCCCAAGTGCGTCGGCCACACCCACGCGCGGCCTCCCCGCGCGAGGGGAGGCCATCAGCCTTTGCAGCACGTCCTCTTCCCGAATCATCCACTCGCGGCCGTTCTTCGCTGCAGGAAGACGTCCCTCCTTGATAAGCGCTCGCACCCGAGACGGACTCACCCCTAGCCGTCGAGCACTTTCCCCAACTGACAACATGGCATCCTCCTTCAAACTAATCATTGCGTTAACGCAATGATATCACAAGGAGAAACCATTCTTTTACTCAGGCATCACGGGCACCCGCCGCAGAGGCTGCGCGCCTCCACCTTGCAGGAAACGGCCTACTCCAGGCCCATCTCCTTCTTCAGGCGGGCCAGATCGTCGTCGACGGCGGCTTCGGCACCGGCGGCGGCGTATTTCTTGGCCAGATCCTCGGTGGGATCGGCCGGCTGCTCGGACAGTTCGGCCACGGCGTTGGCGCGGTCGAGCATCTCGTCAGCCTTGGCCTCCATGCGGTCGAACGCGCTGCGAGCACCCTCGGCACGATCGCCGGCAGAGGTCATCTCATTCACCTTGGACTGAGTTTTCGCTACGGCGGCCTTCGCCTTAATGGTGGCCTTCCGCGCATTCAGCTCCTCGATATCGGCCACCAGCTTGTCGTGCATCTGGCGCATCTTGTCGGCGTTGGCCTTCGCGCTCTCGTAGGCCACCATGAGGCCCTCGGCGCGCCCAACCAGCTCCTGCTTCTTCGCGAGGAACACGCGGGCGTCGGCCTCGTTGCCGGCGGCGAGCGCCTTGCGGGCCAGCTCCTCGTACTTCTCCGTCTCCTCACGGTTCTCGTCGACGAGCCTCTTGCAGCGCTTTTCCTCGGCCATGACGCCGGCAGTGGCCTCGCGCACCTCGGCGAGCGACTCGGTCATCTCACGCAGGTACTGGTCGACCATCTTCTCGGGATCTTCCGCCTTGTCCAGAAGCTCGTTGATGTTCGCCTTCACGATGGAAGTGAAGCGATCGAGGATTCCCATGGCTGTCTCCTATCTGGCCCGAAGGCCGGGTTAAATGCCGCCGCGGCGCCTAGGGCTGCGGCTTCGTCGGCTGCACGGGCGGCGCATCCGAGGCGCCCACCTGCGCGTACTTCTTTTCCAAATCCGCCAGCTCGGCATCGGCAAACGATTCCAGCGGCGTGTTCAGAATCTCCTGCATGCGCTCGGCCTCGCGCTGCTCCGCCAGACGACGGTTGCGCACAATGAGAAACACGACGACAGCCACTATTATCACCGCCGCGCACATAGCGATAACCGGCAAAGGCGACGGCGTCACCGTCATGATACGATCGGCCGTATCGGCAAAGGCATCGGAGAAGATCTCCTCTTCCGTGAGACTCATGTCGTCGTAGTTCTGGCTGAGGTAGGCTTTGAAAATGTTGATGGCCTCGTCGTCGAGCACCGAGCCAGTCATCGCGCCGGCCCAGTAGGCGGCGTTGAACCGCCCGTTGCCGTCGTCGCAGAACACGAGCACGAAATGGGCTTGGTCGGTGAACAGCTCGTCGTACTTCTCCTGGGCGATGGACTGCAGCTCCTGGTAGGAGCGCACCGATCCGTTCGGCAGGATGTACACGTAGGGCTGCACGCCCGTTTCCTCGTAGAAGTGGCGCAAGCCGCGTTCGAGCTCGGCCGGGTCGTGGATCCAGTCGCCGTCCTCGTCGGTGAAGTAGCCGGTCTCGTTCACGGATCCAGCAGGAAGGGCCGTGCGCTCTACGGTAGAGGCCGGCACGTTGGCGCCGGAGCAGCTGCCGCCGCCCAGGGCCACCACAAGCAGCAGCACCAGCAGCACGGCCGCCACGATGACGAACACGGTGCCGCATCCGCTGTTGGAGGACTTGCCCTGAGAGGAGCCGGGTTGCGGGCCATTGCCGCCGGGGCCGTCGCCCGATCCGGGCTGCTGCGGGCCGCTCGGCTGCGGGGACATTTGCGGCGGCACCGAGCCGCCACCGCCACCGCCGCTGCGGCTCGAACCCATCAGGCCGCCGAGGAACCCGCCCCAGAAGCTGCCGCCCCCGAAGCCTCCCCCATAGTAGCCGCCGCCGTGATAGCCCCCGCCGAAACCAGAGCCACCATGCCCGGCCGAGCGGCCGCCCGACCCCGAGCCGCCAGAGAATCCGCCGCCGAAGCCGCCGCCGCTACTTCCAAAGCCTCCGCCGAAGCCGCCGCCTCCCGAGAAGCCGCCGCCTCCGCCCGATCGTCCCATGGCCGCAAGCCTATTTCACGATGAGCACGGGCACGTTGGTCTTGTGCAGAACCGAGTAGCACACGCTGCCGAGCATGCCGCGCACGGCGCCAAGGCCGCGGTGGCCCATAACGATGCAGTCGTAGCCGCCCTCGTCGGCGTAAGCGGTGATGGAATCGTGCGGCGAGCCGTTCACCACGGCGATGCCAATGCCCTCGGCGTCGCCCACCAGAGGCGCGATGTTATCGGCAATGGCGTCCATATCGGCCTTGATGGCCTCGTTCTCCACTTCGGAGATCACGTCCATGTCCATGGTGTCGCCCATGACGCCGGACATGCGCGAGGCAATTTTGAACGTCTCGGCGTTGAAGTCGTGCCAGTCGACCACCGACAGCACGGTGATCTGGGCACCGGGCACGCCGGCCGCCAGATCGAGCGCCGCGCCCAGCGCGTTTTTCGCCGGCTCGGACTTGTCGTAGGGGACGAGAATCTTCTTGTACATGGGGGGGCCTCCTTACCCTCGCGGCACCACAAGCGACAACGCCCGCGAACTGCAAGCCTATCAGCCGAATGCAGCTTGCGTACTCGAGCATCGCCGGATAATGCTTACCCTGCGGCTCATCCTAATGAGCCACTGCCATTTTACCACGGGCCTTTTCCGTTCCCCCGCCGCCGCCCACCTGTAGACGCGATGTTACGTCATGCCGCATCGTCATCGAGAAGCGCCATCATCTCGGAGCGACTGTGCACGCCGAGTTTCTGGTAAATGCGCCTTGTGTGCGATTTCAGCGTACCATTGGCTATGTAAAGCTCCCCCTCGATCTCGCTAGAGCTCTTCCCCACCGCCATGAGTTGGAAAACCTCTTTTTCGCGGGGGCTTAAATTAAACCGCTCGGCCACACTGATGCAGCGCTGCGCGAACGCAGCTCGCCTATCCCGTTCTCTATCTCGTTGACCCACTCCAAAAAACGACGCATCCCATTTTGAATATTCCCGCTCGGACATGAGCACCACACTTGCAATGACCACCAAAGCCGTCAAAGCCACCGCAGCCCCTTCGCCGTCCATCACCCCCGCAAGCATGCCGCGATCAGAGATCCACGAGAGCGCATGGCCACCCATACTGGTAAGCATTACCACTTCTTCAATACTGCAGAGCAAAGCTGCCGAGACTCCGTAACGATGGGAAATGTCGCACAGCAACATCGTCAGGAGCAAGAACATGAGGGCATAGCCGATCGAAACGAGCAGATAGGCGATAGTCGCATGGGCAGAAACCGACAGCAACGTCGCGAGCAGACCGCAAACCATGAACACGAAAGGCGTTCGGTATATCCGCGTGAAATCAAAACGATGCGAGAAAAAGAACGCGAGCACGAAAAGCACGGCCGAGGCCAGCAACACCCCCACGACCAGCGTGCCGTCACCGAAGGATGACGAGCCCTGGATAACCCCCATGACGAACTCGTATATTCCCAGGACTATCACGAGCTTCCAAGGGGAGCGCAAGCGCCCCCACGATGATTTGGGAAGATCGACGGCAGAAACGTTCGAAAAACCGACCCGCAGGCTCAAGAGCGACAGCACGGGCAGAAACACCATCACAACAGCCAAGCGCTGACCGTCCAGGCCAAGACACAGCCAACTCGCAGCAGAACCGAGGAAGAACGAGCCCGATACATATAGCACGATCTGCAGCGAATTGAGGCAGCTCTGAAGCTCAGCCCACTGCAGAATGGACAAAGCGGCCCCCACCCCCGCCATCAACGCCGCCGCAACGACAAGGGGCCCAGAAACCTCACCCGAAGCAACGGCCATGCCGTAGACGACCACCGCCGCAACCATCAACGCCGGAGCTCCGTAGACGAGCGAGCGATGACGATACAGCGGGGCAATACGGCGGGAGGCGACAATCAGCAGAATGAACACAGGCAGCATGCCCGCGCTGACAAGATCTTGACCCATCGAGGGATATTCCGGAAAGGCACCAGCCAGCTGGGCAATGGCAAGATCATCCCAGGCGCGCACGAAGGCAAAACCGAACAGGCTGAGGGAGAGGGATTTCAGATCGACGAACCGACGTCGCTCATTCAGAGCGTCCATGGCCTGAACTTTTTCGTCCACCCGTTCCCCCTTTCTCGTTAGGGGCATTGTACTTCATCGGAAGACATCGCGCAGCGGTATCTCGCCTTGGGAAAACCGCCTTCAAGCGGGAGGGTTACAGGGAAGGTTACAAAGATCATATCCCTGTTCATCCCTTCGGACCATTGCCGAAAGAACCGCCGACGGGCTATCTTGCACGCCGACAACACCGAAGGACTCGCTTCTGCCGCGATCACTTTCGGGCAGGGAGGGTCGAAGAGACCCACGGAATCTTCGAGAAGGAGCACCCCATGACAACGTTTGATATCTCGCGCCGTACATTCGTGAAAGCCGCTTCCATCGCCGGCGTTTCAGCGGCCATCTTCGGCCTTTCCGGCTGCGCCCCGAAAACATCGACGGCACTCTCTTCAACAGGTGCGTTCGTTCCCGGTACCTACACAGCCGCCGGTCAAGGGAAATTTGGGCCCGTCACCATTGAAGCGACGTTCTCGAAAACGGCCCTGGAATCGATCGCGCTCGGACAGCACGAGGAAACGAAGTTCATTTCCGATCGCGCCCTGACGGACATCCCCCAGGCCATTATCGAACATCAATCGCTTGCCATCGATACTATTACCGGAGCCACTCTTTCCAGCATGGCAGTGATCAATGCTGTGAGGGACTGCGCCGAACAGGCGGGCGCCAGCGACCTGCCCGGCTCCTATGAACCGCCCGCTCCCTCGACGGCGGTCGAAGAGCTGGAAGCCGATGTGGTGATAGTCGGTGCCGGCGCTTCAGGCATGGTTGCCGCCGTCAATGCAGCCCGTCTCGGTGCTCAAAAGGTCATCGTGCTCGAAAAAAGCTGCACCATCGGTGGAAACGCCCTCGTATCGGGCGGCTACTTGGAATATGTCAGCGCTCCAGAGGCTCTGCGCGAGACCATGACGGACAGCTATCGGCGCGACCTTGCCGACCAGATTAGCCAAGCCGAAGGCGCAATGCCCGCAGAAAGCTACCGACAACTAATGAGCGATTACGAAGCCTGGAAAGCCTCGGGTAGCGAAGCCGTATTCGATTCTCGTGAACTTCATGCGCTGCAGTATGTCCTTCAGGGAGAAGGCACTTGGGAGGAAATGATCGCCCTTGCCAACAACGTCGACGCCCTTGACCAGTGGCTTGTCTCGTCGGGCTTCCAGTTCAAAGACTTATGCGGCATCGTCGGCTACTCCTGGCCCCGATGGGCCTCACCCAAAGAGGGCACTTGCGGCCAAGGCTATTTCACGTTCTATCAGGATTATATCGAGGAAAATAACTATCCTCTCGACATCTACCTCAACACGCCGGTCCAGGAGCTCATCATTGAAGACGGCACAGCAGTCGGCGTCGTGGGCATCGGTGCCGACGGCACTACCTATCACGTTCGCGGTGCGAAGGGCGTCGTGCTCGCCACGGGCGGTTTTTCGGGAAACCCTGACATGCTGCGAGAATACAACACGCTATGGCCCTTCGCTGAGAACGGCCCCATTCCCACCACCAACGCCTATGGCCATACCGGCGACGGCATCACCATGGGCCTCGCCGCTGGTGGCACCGTAGCCGCCATGGACGTGCAGATGCCCTTCCCCTTTGCCGATTGCCAGAACTCCACCGACGAGACCACCGTGGGCGACGACATTGATTGCGTCATCGTGAACAAAAACGGCGAGCGATTCATGAACGAAGTGCTCGACCGTTTCACCATGACCGAGTTCATCATGGCACAGCCCGACGAGACCATGTTCATGATCTCCGATGCCGACACGTGCCGCGTCAATGGCGACGTGAACCGCTATGGCCATAGCCTCCAGCGGCTGATCGACCAGGGACAGCTTTACCGAGCCGATACCATCGAGGAGCTTGGCGAAATGATCGGCTGCGGAGGAGCCGCGCTCGCCGCTACCGTCGAGCGCTACAACGAAATTGCCCGCACGGGGGAAGATCCCGATTTCGGACGCACCACGTTTTCTGAAGAGAGTCCTATCGAGAACCCTCCCTTCTACGCAAGCCCGCGCACCTGGGCTATGCATATCACAGTCGGCGGCCTTGTGGTCGACATCAATGATGGCTACAAAGTACTCGACGAGAGCGGCGCTCCCATTCCGGGGCTTCGCGCCATCGGCGAGACCATCCTCACAAGTTGCGGAATCGGAGTGCAGGGCGAAGGGTTCGCCGTCGCTCAAGCACTCTTCGGCGATACAAACCAATAGCGACTCGATCCACTGATACCCTTTCTAGGAGGGCAGCTCCCAAGAGCCGCCCTCCGCCCTCAACGGTTATCGAGTTAATGCTTTAACAGCAAAGAGTGAAACGGGAGTAATTGAGTTAAATTCGACCCCTGTTTTTAACTCAATGCTCTCTCATTCTTCCGATTCAGTTAAAAAGCGGTGGCTCACGTACTGCCTCGAACCGCGCCAACATCACCTACCGCGGCTCCTCGTTGTTCAGAAGGCGATGGCGAGAGACCAGGATGTGGAACACCGTGTAGGCGCCCAGCACGAAGGCGCCCACATAGCCGAGCACGCCGAGCAGGGGCACGCCGAGCAGCTGCGGCTGCATGGCCGTGGTGCACAGGATAGACGAGCCCAGAAACAGCCCCGCCGACAGCGTCGCCAGGGAGATGCGCCCCACGGAGGCGTAGGCGGTAGCCAGAATGCGCGAGGACACTTCGATGTCGCCGTTCACCTTGATCTGCCCGCGATCGAGCATCTCCAACGTGTTCGACAGCTGGGTCGGCAACTTCGCCAAGGCCTCGGCCGAGGCGGCGCTCGTCGTGGCAAGATCGATCAGCTGCGTCGCCAGAAACTTCGGGTCGGCCTGCTGGGCGATGACGTGCTTCGACACAATCTCGATGACGCTGATATCGGGCGCCACCTGGGCAATAACGCCCTCGATGGTCACGAACCCGCGGGCAAGCATGGTCACCGACGAGGTCATCATCATGTTCTGGCCGCGCAGCACCTCGATGACCTCGGTGAGCACCGTGCCCACGTTGATCTCCTTCATCTCGGCAGTGCTGTACTCGGCGAGCAGCCTTGAAAGCGCCTCGAGCAGCGCCCCATGGTCCACCGGCCCCAACACATGCACAAGGCCCATCACCGCTTCCTTCAGCAGATAGGCATTGTCGGTGGCCACCGCCGTGAACACCTTCCCGACGAGCATTCGCTCCGACACCGTCAGCGTGCCCACCATGCCCAGATCGATCCACACCACGTTCCCATCGCGTATGAGAATGTTGCCCGGATGTGGGTCGGCGTGGAAGAACCCGTCGTCGAGCACCTGGGTCACGTAGCTTTGGCACACGCGGCGCGCGAGCGCGTTCACGTCGATGCCCTGCTGGCGCAGCTCTTCGGTGTGGGAGATTTCGGTGCCCTGGACGAACTCCATGACGAGCACTGACTCGCAGGAATATTGCGGATAGGCCACCGGAGACGTAACCCCTTCCTCGTCGGCCAGCTCGTCGTGGAAGCGCATGAGGTTGTGCAGCTCGGAGGTGAAATTCACCTCGCTGGCCGTCGTACGCTCGATTTCCTCGACGAAGCCCTCGAGCGACAGCAAGATGCTGCGATGGGAATTGGAAGCGAACTCACCCAAGGCCAGCAGGTGCTTCATGAGCATGATGTCCTCGGCCATAGACTCAGCCACGCCCGGGCGGCGCACCTTCACGGCCACCGTCGTGCCGTCGAGCAGCGTCGCCTTGTGCACCTGAGCGATGGAGGCCGCGCCCAAAGGCACCGGGTCGATGGAGGCGAACACCTCGTGCCACGACTTCCCGTACGCGCGGTCAATCTGCTCGATCACCACGTCGAAGGGCATCGGGTTTGCATCGTCGCGCAGTTTCTCGAAGGCATCGCAGTAAGCCTTGGGCAGAAGGTCGGAGCGGTTCGAGGCCAGCTGGCCGATCTTCACATAGGTGGGGCCAAGGGCCTGCAGCACCTCCACCGCCTGGGCGGGAGTCAGCCCATGCAGCACCTTGTACTGGCGCATGATGCGCACGATTTCGTTCATGCGCGCATGAGAGGTCTTGTCCTTGAGGGAAATCTCGGCAACCTTCATGAACTCTTCGAACGTGGCCATGGGCGCTCCTCCTTTCTGGAAAGCCCATGGTACCGTGCGAAACGAGGAGCGATCTCCTCATCAATTCACCTGGCATCAAGCTGTTGTTTCAACCGCTTTGCCTGCAATAGAGAAGCAGGTAGAAAACCATCACGCGCCTAATACCGCCAAAGGAACGACGAACACGCCGTCTTCCCGATAGTAGCTATAGTCGCCAACCGCAGTAAGCACCATGAGGAACGACGGCGATCCCGTGGTCGAAGCATCTATCTTGTTGCGCAGACTCAAGAGGCTCTTCGCCCCTTCGTCGACAAGCGATTCTCCACCCAGCTTCACTTCCACCAATCCATAGGCTCCGTTATGCAAATGGATGACTGCATCTGCCTCTAAGCCAGAACGATCTCGATAGTGATACACCTCGCCTCCTAGCGCATCGGCATATACGCGCAGATCACGTAAGCACATCGTCTCGAACAAAAGGCCAAATGTGTTCAGATCGGCCATAAGGTCTCCCGGACCAAGCGCCAAAGCAGCTGCGGCAATAGAGGGATCAACGAAGTGTCTCGTAGGAGCAGTCCGGACAGCTGTTTTCGAACGCAAATTAGGATTCCAAGCAAGGAGATCCTCTAGAACAAAAATTTGTTCCAGCGCACGAATGTAGTCGCGCACCGTACTTTCACTTGCCTGCACTCCCTGCGCATTTACATCGGCCAGCATTTCGGTAACTTTCCCTTGCGATGCTGAAAAGCGCGCGTAAGAACGCAGCAATGCACGGGCCACACGAGGATTGCGCTCTTTTTCGTCCACGCGGGACACGTCTGAGTTTATCACGCCGTCCAGGTAATCGGGCGCTTGCAGCAGCGCCGATTCATCGTCCAGACCCACGGCGCGAGGCCATCCCCCTCGGCAAAGTAAAAAGGCCATGTGTTCCAAGCTGCACTCAGATCGCGCAATGGGAACCTGCTCTCCAGCGAACAAAGCGCTCAGAGATACCGCACCTGTTGAATCTCCCGACTCGTAAAGACTCATGGGACGCATTTTCATACGAGCGATGCGCCCAGTACCGGTATGGCTCATTTTCTTAGGATCAGGGGGAACCGCCGAACCCGTCAGAATGAACTGTCCGAACTCTTCTCTATGGTCAACTTCGAACCGAACTGCGTCCCACAGTTGCGGAGCAAGCTGCCACTCGTCGATGAGACGCGGCGTGGCGCCCCTCAGCCCCCAATTCACTCCTTATCGAAAGCTAACTTGAACAGGTATTTTATCAGTTTTGGTAAGTTTACGTTACTGCTTTTGGTAAATTCCTGTTACTCCGAAGATTCCACTTTGCATTTTCCGGATTTTGCTCCGCGCTTCGAGCGTCAAATACCCAGGGTGTCCAGCGTGGCAACCTGCACGCCATCATCACGCTTGGTCGCTATACCGCCCACGCCCACAACAACAAGCAAGGCACTGGGGGGCCGATAGCCTGCGCGTTCCAGTTTGTCTTTCACGGCAAGAAGGTTCTTTGCGGCCGCATCCACCTGGGAGGCACCAAGCTTGACTTCAACGGGCACCCAGGAGCCATCGTCCACTTCCAGAACGAGATCCGCCTCGAGGTCTTTATCGTCGTGGTAGTGCCTGACCTGGGCCCCCATTGCTCCAGCGTAGGCAATGAGGTCGTGAGCCACTAGCGACTCGAACAGAAAGCCGAGCGTCTCAAGATCCTGGATCAGGGCCTCAACGGACACCCCCAGCGAGGCGGCTGCCAGGGACGGGTCAGCGAGGTGCCTTTTGACGGCCGATCTAATGCGGACGGATGACCGTACGGAAGGCGCCCAGGGAAGAATGTCTTGAACAAAGTAGAGGCGCCGCAGGGCGTCCAGATACTCGTTGAGCGTGGGCGCCGTCAGCGCCTCCTCTGTAGCCCCAGGATCCCTTGCGTCCCTCATTAGTGTTTTGTTGCTCGCCAGCGTGGACTCATTGCGCGCAAGGGAGGCAATGAGCTTCCTTACCTTGTCCTTGTCGCGCTCGACGCCATCAACCTCGTGAATGTCTTCCTCGATGACGGCCTGAAGGTAGCCTCTCGCAATGCGCGCGGCCGCATCCGGAGGCAAGTCAATCGCGGCGGGCCAACCGCCTTTGACAACGAGCGAGGCCACATCCTTCAACGACAGCTCCGAAAGCCCCTTCCCAGCCTCCCCCTTGAAAAGACCGCGAATCGACACAGCACCTGAGGATCGCCCCATCTCCTGCTGAGTCATGGTGCCCATAGGAACGCGTGCCATACGACCAGCGCCGCTGTGCTTCGGCTGCTCCTTCCCAGCCGTCTTGCGCTTCTTCGGCGAAGAGGAGCCCGTCAGTATGAACTGGCCGCGATCGGGCGCCTTGTCGCACTCGTAGCGGACGGCGTCCCAAAGCTTCGGGACGTCCTGCCACTCGTCAATCAGACGCGGCCGCGGCCCTTCGAGAGCCAGCGCCGGGTCGAGCTCCGCAATGCGACGGGCTTGAAAATCATTATGGGGATCGGCCATGCTCGTTTCCGAAAGAGCATGGCTTTTCGCGGTCGTGGTTTTGCCGCACCACTTGGGGCCCTCAATGACAACAGCACCGAAAACCTTCATGAGCTCACTGATCTCCTCATCTGCAATGCGCGGAATATAGTTGGCTATTTCCAAAGTTTTCACGATGCCTCCGATCAGGCCATTTTAACTTTTTCGACGATTTCATTTTAACATTTTCGACAATTTCATTTTAACTTTTTCGATGGTTTCATTTTAACTTTTTCGCAAGCCGAGAGCAGCAGCGCGCGGCGGTTGTACTAGTCAAGCTTCGTAGACACTTTTTCCATCTTCCCCGTGGCAATGGTGGACACCAGAGCTGGAATCCGCATCGCGTTCGTAGACACTGGAGCTGTTTTTCTTTAGAGGGACGTAGACACCGGCATCGAAGCAGAGGAGCTCGCTTGTGCCGATCGCGTTGCTCTCGGCATCGGCCTCGGCCCTTGCGAGCTTCTCGCGCACGAACTTCGGCGTCGGGTCGATCACGCGACCCGCGAACGTGTCGCGCCTCTCCACCTCCCCCGCCATGAAGGCGTCGTAGAAGTTGTTCGGCGTCATGTACCCGAGAGACCAGCAAGGTCGCTTCGCGTTGCACCACTCGATGTAGTCGTCGACCACCTGCTCCACCTCCCAGTCCCGCTTGTCGTAGAGCCCGAAGTCCGTGAAGAGCTCCTCCTTGATCCAGCCGTTCAAAGACTCGTTCACGGGGTTGTCCGTGGGCTTGCCCGCGCGCGAGCACGAGCGGACGATGCTGCTCTCGCGGATGATCTCGTTGCAGGCCTTGGATGTGTAGACGCTCCCCTGGTCGGTGTGCAGCACGCAGATGTCGCCCGATCCCGCCTCCAGCCTCCCCACGGCCTCCGCCCTGGATCTCTCGATCTCCCCCCCTCGCCTGCTCGAGGCCGTCGTGGTAGATGCCCGGCCAGCCGCGTCTTTTCGTGAGGCCGCGCCCTATGATCTGCTTCGTGAACACGTCGAAGTAAAGAGCGAGCTCCCAGTACCTGCTCCGCGTCCAGAACGCCGTCATGTCGGAGACTATCACCTGGCGCGGGCGATCGACCGTCTCCCACGTGGAGAAGATGAGGTTGGGGTAAGGATCGCGCGCCTTGCGCTCGCGATCCTTCCTCTGATGCCTGGTCTCGGCGCGTATGCCCAGGTAGAGAAAGCATCTCCTGACGTATTCCGCGGACACCGTTATGCCATCGCCCCTCTTGAGGTAGGCGTGCACCCACCGGTACCCGTGCGAGGGGTGGGCGTCGTGGCAGCCTTGCACCAGCCGCAGCACCTTCGCGCGGTCTTTCGGCGGATCCCCGCCCCTCTTCTTCCACTTGTAGAAGCCGGAGCGGCTCACGCCGCACAGGCTGCAGAGCCCGGTTACAGGGAACTCCTTCGAGAGCGTCTCGATGATCGCGTACTCTTCTCGGATACAGGCACGAACTCTCCCGGCGTCCCATCTTCTCTCGGGATCCGGGCGTAGCCTTTTTTTAGTCGCTCCAGCTCGATTCTGGTCTTGATGAGCTCGCGGCGCAGGGTCTCCTCCGTCTCGTCCACGCCCTCGGGAAGCAGGCTCGGCGTCTTCTTCGAGCGATACAGCCCGGAGAGCCCCTCGGCGCCGTATTTCTTGAGCCAGGTCTTGAACGCCGCCTCGCTCACGTTGTTGGCGCGGCAGAAGTCGGAGAGCTTGATGTCGGGATTGCTCCTGTAGAGCCTTATCAGGAGCTCCTTCTCCAGAGGGTTGAGTATGTTGTTGGACATGGCAGGCCCCCATCGTTCGGAAAGAGGCGATGGCGACTCCATTATCGCCATCGCCGACAGACTTTTGAAGATGGAATTCCGGAATTCGCTGTCTACTTAGACATTAGCAGCAGGAAAAGCAGCAGTGGCAAAAACAGGTTCCCGGCGAAGGAATTTCGGGGGTGCGCGCGGTACCAAACCCTGTCATTTTGCCCAAACTCTGGCGCGTTATTTCCGCGGTCGGGCCATCCTGCAAGGCCAATCGAACAAAATTGTCACTGTGGCAATTAAGTAAAATGGTTGGTCGATGAGGTGCGTGCATAGGTTTTATGGCAAAATAAGCTGCTGTGCTACTGAACGCTGCTCCGAAAGCGCAGCGCAATCACGCAAGAAGAACGCAGCTTAAACACGCAAGAACAAGGAGAAGCACATGGGACTCCTCTCAAAATTCGAAGGCAAGATGGAAGACACCGTGGAAGGCGCCGCCGATCGCATGGGCGCAGCGCCCCTGTCTCCCGTGCAGATTGCCAAGAAGGCCGAGAAGCAGATGCGCCGCGAGAAGATGGTCGGCGCAGGCAAGCAGTACGCTCCCACGCTTTATACCGTGCTCGTCAGCGCCGACGATGACCGCCGCCTTCTGGGCTACTACCCCACTCTGGCCGGCGAGACCGAAACCTACCTTTCCGCCAAAGCCGCCGAGCAGGGCCTCGTCATGGACGGACAGCCGCTTGTGCGCTTCATTGTGGATGACGATTTGCGCCACGGCAAGTTCGACGTCATTGCCGAAATGGTGGCCTCCCCCCTTGTTGAGCAGCTGCGCCAGGAAGAGTACGCCCGCTACGGCATCCGCCCCGGCGGCGGTCCGGCCCGCGCGGCCGCCCCGCAAGCCGGCTACGGCTACCAGCAGCCGGCACCCGCCCCGGCGCCGGCACCCGCACCCGCCGGCGGCTACGACTACCAGGCCGCGCCCGTCGACGAGTACGTGGAAGACGACTACTACGAGGACGACGAGCCGCGCCAAGCTTATATCTATGACATCACCAACGACCGCGCCTTCACGCTGCCCGGCCAGGCCGAGACCATCGGGCGTGAGTCGAAGAACGACATCGTCATTCCCGACATCAACGTCTCCCGCGTGCATGCGGAAATCCGCCAGGACGAGTCCGGCGCCTGGATCCTCACCGACCTCGGTTCCACCAACGGCACCTTCGTCAACGGCCGCCAGATCAAGTCCACCGCACTGCACGACGCCGACCGCATCATCGTGGGCACCACCAACCTCGAGTTCCAGCTCATCTAGCCCGCCCGCACCTCAGCGAGCCAAAGGAGGCTATCGGTGATCGATCTCGTTCTGCTCATCGCGCGCCTGTTGTTCGTGGCGCTGCTCTATCTGTTTCTGTTCGCCATCATGCGCACCGGCATCGGCATGGTCAAAGGCTCCCGCAAGAAGGAGCGCGGCTGGACGGTGTCGGTGGAGCGCGGCCCCAAAGAGCTGCGCGGCGTCTCCATCGCCGTGCACGGGCCTGTTATTGTAGGCCGCTCGCCGGGCGCCGACATCGTCATCGGCGCCGGCTACGTGTCCGGCCGCCACGCCCGTTTCCAGCTGATGGGCCAGAACCTCTTCGTGGAAGATCTGGGTTCGAAGAACGGCACGGCCGTGAACGGCCGCCCCGTCCATGACCCGGTGGCCCTGCGCAACAAGGATCTCGTCACCATCGGCGACGTCGACATCCGCGTGAGGAACCAGTAATGGCCCGGGCAAAGCGCAAGAAGAGCGGCGCTACTTTCGGCAGTCGCACCGACGTCGGCTGCGTACGCGAGCACAACGAGGACTCGCTGGCCGTTGCCCCGCCGCTGTACGTGGTGTGCGACGGCATGGGCGGCCACGCCGCGGGGGAAGTAGCATCCGAAATCGCCGTGGACGTCATCTGCGACCGCGCGCCGGCGCACCCCGATGCCTCGGCTTTGGGACAGGCCGTGGAAGAGGCGAACCTCGCCATCATCCGCGCCGCCCGCGAGGGCGTCGGCCGCGCCGGCATGGGCTGCACCTGCACCGCCGCTATGCTGGAGAAGGACAAGCTCGTCATCGCCCAGGTGGGCGACTCGCGCGCCTACCTTTTGCATAAGGGGCAGATGCAGCAGCTCACCCGCGACCACTCGCTTGTGGCCGACCTTATTGAGGCCGGGCAAATTACTGAGGCCGAGGCCCGCGTTCATCCCCAGCGCTCGGTCATCACCCGCGCCTTGGGCAGCGACCCGCGCACCCAGCCGGACTTGTTCGAGCTGACCGTGGAAGCCGGCGACCGTCTGCTTCTGTGCTCCGACGGGCTTTCCACGATGTTGGAAGATGACCAGATTGCCAAGATCCTCGCCAGCCACAGCGAGCCCCAGCGCTGCGCGGCCCAGCTGGTGAACGAGGCCGTGGGCCGGGGCGGCTACGACAACGTCACTGTCATCGTCGTGGACGTGACGGGCCTGGCCGAGCAGCACCGCCGCAAGCTGACGCGCAAGAGCCGCGCGACGGCTATCATGCTGGCGCTTTTGCTGGTGGCCATCATCGCCGGTTGCGCCTATGGGTTCAACTACCTGGCGTCCAACGCCGCCTATTTGGTGGCCCAGGATGGGAAGGTCGCCGTGTACCAGGGCGTTCCCGGCGACATTTTCGGATTCTCGTTCAATCACCTCGACCGCGTGACCGACGTGGCTCTGGACGACTTGCAGCCGGGCACTGCCAACCGCCTGCGCGAGGAGGGCATCAAGGTGGATTCCCTGGAAGCCGCCAACAGCCTCGTCGCGGAATACGAGAAGGAGATCGCCGACCGGAAGGCCGCCGAAGAGGAAGCGGCCCGGGCAGCAGCCGAGGCCAACCAGCCTGAGGAACCCGCGAAGGGTACGGAAGGTGCTGGCGGCGGCGCGGCCGGTGGCGAGCAGGGTGGCACGGACTCGCAAGACACTGAACCCCCGGCCGGTGCCGGCTCCGGCACGACCGGCAAGGGCACGGGCAACCCCGACGCTGGCGCAAGCGGCAGCACGGCCGGGGGCACCTCGGGAGGAACCAACCGATGACCCGGCGCAACATAGAGCTGATGCTTCTGCTCATCGCCTCGCCCATCGTCATCGTGCTTTTTGCCATGATGGTGGTCACCGGCGGGCAGGAGCTCTCCTTCAACACCCTGGGCGTGCCCCTCGGCATCTTCGCCGCATTCCTTGTGGCCCACATTGCCGTGCGCTTGCTCGCCCCGGCGGCCGACCCGGCCATCCTGCCTATCTCGTTCGCGCTGTCGGGCGTCGGCATCGCCTTCGTCACCCGTATTGTGCCCGATTTGGCCGTGAATCAGCTGCTGTGGCTGTTCATCGGCATCGCGGCCATGATCGCCACGCTCGCCGTCGTGCGCAACCTGGACAAGCTCGCCAATTACAAGTACACGCTCATGATCGTGGGCATTCTGCTGCTGCTTTCCCCCATGTTGCCGGTCATCGGCTACGAATCCGGCGGCGGCCAGCTGTGGCTGCGCTTCGGCAGCTTCAGCTTCCAGCCCGGCGAGCTGGCGAAGATTCTCATCGTGTTCTTCATCGCCGCCTACCTGGCCGCCAACCGCGAGATGCTTTCGGTGTTCACGTGGAAGGTAGGGCCGCTGTGGCTGCCGAGCCTCGCCACCCTTCTGCCCCTCATCGTCATGTGGGCGCTCGCCTTCATCGTCGTCGTGCTGGAGAAAGACCTCGGCCTCGCCCTGGTGCTGTTTTCCGTGTTCGTCATCATGCTGTATGTGGCCACGGGGAAGAAGCTCTACCTGGTGGTGTCCATTGGGCTTGCGGCCATTGCGGCCGTGGCCCTTTACGGCATGATGGGCCACGTGCAGACCCGCGTCGCCATTTGGCAGGACCCCTTCGCCGAGGCCCAGGGCGGCGGCTTCCAGCTGGTGCAGAGCTTGTATTCCATCGCCGACGGCGACCTGTTCGGCACCGGCATCGGCCGGGGCATGGGCGGTCAGCCCGTAGCCGAGGGCGGCATCCCCGTCGCCGAGAGCGACTTCATCTTCCCGGTCATCGCCGAGGAAACGGGCCTGCTCGGCGCGGCCGGTGTGCTGCTGCTGTATTTGTGCTTCGCCATCCGCGGCATTGTCACGGCGGCCCGGGCGAAATCCGACGTCAGCTCGTTCACCGCCGTGGGCCTCACCTCCATCATCGTGCTGCAGGCGTTTATCATCGTCGGCGGCGTCACGCGCCTCATCCCGCTGACCGGCATCACGCTGCCCTTCATCAGCCAGGGCGGCTCGTCGCTCATCGCCAGCTTCATCATCGTCGGCTGCCTGCTGCGCTGCGGAGACGAGGGCACCGGCGTGAATTCCGAAATGCGCCAGACCGGGGCCATCGGCGCCCACGGATCGGACGCAGTGCTGGGACGCGTGGCCTTGGGCAAGCGGCTCACCGGCACCATGATCGTTTTCTCGGTGCTCTTCGCGGTACTGGTGGCGAACCTCACCTACCTCATGGTCATCAAGGCGCCGGAGTACCAGAGCATGCCGTCGAACAACCACACCATCGCCAAGGAAGCGCGCATGGAGCGGGGCACCATCTCTACCGCCGACGGCACGGTGCTCGCTACCTCGGTACGCCAGGAGGACGGCTCCTATAAGCGCGAGTATCCGGCTGGCGAGCTGGCGGCGCACATCGTGGGCTACACTTCCCAGCGCTTCGGCACCGCCGGCATCGAGGCCGCCTACAACGACACCCTGCGCGGCGAGCAGAACTTCGCTAGCTTCACCGACGTAGTGAACTCGCTCGCGGGCATCCAGACCAAGGGCAACGACGTCGTGCTTTCCATCGATTCCCGCATTCAGCAGGCGGCCCAGGACGCCCTGGCCGGGCAGGTGGGCGCCGTGGTGGCCTTGAACCCCGAGACCGGCGCCGTGTACGCCCTGGCCTCCTCCCCCACCTTCGACGCCGCCAATTACGAGGAGCTGCTCACGGCGGCTGCGGACGGCGGCAGCGACTCCTCCGAGCTGTTCAACCGCGCCACCCAGGCGCTGTACGCGCCAGGCTCCACCTTCAAGATGGTGACCCTGGCCGCCGCGCTGCAGAACCACATCGCCACGGCGGACACGGTGTACGACTCCCCCGGCGAGATGGACATCGGCAACGCGCCGGTGACCAACGTGAAGAAACGCTCCTACGGCAAGATCACCCTGGAGCAGGCCCTGTGGTACTCGTCGAACACGGTGTTCGGCCAGGTGGGCGTGCAGCTCGGCAGCGATTTGCTCGTGCAGATGGCCACAAGCTTCGGGTTCAACGAGGCTATCCCCTTCGACCTTCCCCTGGCCACGTCCCTCATGCCCGACCCCGAGGAAATGACCACCTGGGAGACGGCCTGGGCCGCCTGCGGCGAGCCGGTGGGCGAGCATGAGAGCCCCGCCGGCCCCCAGGCCACTGTGCTGCAAATGGCGCTGGTGGGTTCCGCCATCGCCAACGAGGGCGCCATCATGCAGCCCTACCTGGTCGACGGCATCTACAACGCCAACGGCGAGCGCAGCTTCTCGCCCATTCCCGTGAAGCTGAAGCAGGCCATGGACGCCGACACCGCCGCCGCTGAGATCGACATCATGAAGGGCGTCGTCACCGAAGGCACCGGCGGCAAGGCGGCACTGGACGACGTGGCCGTGGCCGGCAAGACCGGCACCCACGAGCGCGGCGATGGCAGCGACGACAGCTGGTTCGTGGGAATGGCCCCCGCTGCCGACCCCAAGGTCGTGGTGGCCGTCGTCATCGAGAAGGGCGAATCGGGGGCTGGCGCCAGTGCCGCCCACGACGTTCTGGAAACGGCTCTCGAAGTGACGGGGGCGCTGTAGTACAATGGCAAGACTCACCAGAGTTCGCATACTTAAACCGCAAACGCACTCGTACATGGAACTTTAAGGAGTATCAAGGTGACCGGACAGGGAACAATGACGGGCAAGGTCTTTGGCGGCCGTTACGAGATAAAGGACCGCATCGGCATCGGCGGCATGGCCGAGGTGTACCGCGCCCAGGACAGCACGCTGGGCCGCGTCGTCGCCGTGAAGGTGATGCTGCCGCAATTCGCCGCCGACCCCTCTTTCACCCAGCGCTTCCGCCAGGAGGCCGCCGCTGCCGCGAATCTGCAGAGCCCCTACATCGTGAACGTGTACGACTGGGGCCAGGACGACGAGACCTACTACATCGTCATGGAATTCGTGCGCGGGTCCGACCTGAAGACCGCCATTCAGCAGCGCGGCGCCATCAACCAGCGCAAGGCCGCTGAAATCGGCTCCCAGGTGTGCCAGGCCCTCACCGTGGCCCACAACCAGGACATCATCCACCGCGACATCAAGCCGCAGAACATCATGGTGCAGCCCGACGGCAACGTGAAGGTGATGGATTTCGGCATCGCCCGAGCGAAGAACTCCGTGAACGACAAAACCTCCGCTGTGCTGGGCACCGCCCATTACATCTCGCCGGAGCAGGCCCAGGGCAAGGACCTCACCGCCGCCAGCGACATTTACTCGCTGGGCATCGTGCTGTACGAGGCCACCACGGGCAAGCTGCCCTTCGACGGCCCGGACGCCGTATCAGTGGCCATGCAGCAGGTGAAGGACGAACCGGCGGCCCCCTCTTCCATCAACCCGAACATCGATCCCGACCTTGAGGACATCATCATGGTGGCCCTTTCGAAGGATCCGGCGCGTCGCTTCGCCACGGCTAACGACATGCGCATCGCGCTGATGGACTACCTGGCCGGACGCCCCGTCACCCTGCCGGCTGGCGCGATGAGCTCGTCGTTCACCGAGGCCCAGACCCGCATGATGGGCGCGGTGCCGGGTGCGGTGCCGGGCATGACGAGCACCCAGGTGATGCCCCCGGTGGCGGGCGGCACGGCGGCTATGTCGCCGAGCGCCACGGGCAACTTCCAAGCGACGAACTTCCACGACGCCAACACGAAGAAGAGCAAGAAACCCGTCATCATCGCCCTTTGCGCCATTTTGGCCATTGCGCTGGTGGCTGGCATCGCGTTCGCCGTTTCCGGCGGCTTCAAGCCGGCGGCCCCTGCCGACGAGCTCATTGAGGTCCCCAGCGTGGTGGGCAACACCTTGGACGAGGCGACATTCACCCTGGAGCAAGCGGGCTTCCAAGTAACTACCACTCCTAAGGAAGACGAATCCGTCGACGAGGGCACGGTGCTGCAGCAAGACCCGGCCGGCGGCACCAAGCAGCAGAAGGGGGCGACCATCACCCTCACCATTGCCGTGGGGCCCGATACCGTGGACGCGCCCAACTTCAAGAACATGACCATGGATAAGGCACGCCAAGCGGCCGAGGACGCCGGCCTTAAGGTTGTGGAAGCCGAGAGCAAGTACTCGGAAGATGTCGCCGAGGGCAAGATCATTTCGCAAAGCCCCGCCGCCGGCGACCCGGTGAAGCCCGGCACCACCATCGAGGTCGTCACCTCCCGCGGAAGCGAGCTGACCACGGTGCCCAACGTCATTGGCATGACCGAGGAGGAGGCCATCGACAAGCTGCAGTCCGAGGGATTCGGCGCCGATGTGAAGGCCCGCGAGTACAGCGACAAGCAGGGCGAGGGCCGCGTCATGAAGCAGGATCCGCTGAACGACAAGGTGAAGCCCGGTGCCACGGTGCAGATCACCATTTCGAAGGGCCCCGAGCCGGAGCCCGAACCGGAACCGGAACCCGCCCAGCCGTCGAACCCCGGCACCACCGATCCGGGCACCACTAACCCTGGCGGCACCACTGATCCGGGCACGGGCGGCGGCAGCGGCAGCGGCGGCACGACCGACCCCGGCAATCAGGGCGGCGACACCGGCACGACCACGCCTTCCGCCAACTAGGATCGGATAACGAAACCGTGAAGACCGGGCGCCTCCTCCTTCGGGATGGAGGCGCCCTTCTATAATGAGGCCATGCCCAATTTGCTCGACATATTCGATAAGTTCATCCACGCCGACTGGTTCAATACCATGCTCGGCGTCGTGATCATCTGCGCAATCACCTTCGTCGTCGCCCGCATCACCGTGGCCTTTATGCGCCGGGTGCTGAACAAGACCTCGCTTCTGCCCTCCAGCTCCATTTTCATCAACTTGGTGCGCATCGTGGTGTGGGTCATCGGCATCTGCTGCGTGCTTTCCATGTGCTTCAACGTGAACATTTCGGCCATGATCACCGGCCTTGGCGTTGTCGGTATCGCGGTGTCGCTGGGCTTTCAGGACACGCTCTCGAACCTCATCGGCGGCCTGACCGTCAGCGTGTCGCGCACGGTGGAACCCGGCGACAACATCCGCATGGGGCCTTCCGGCGTCACCGGCGTCGTGCAGGACGTCACTTGGCGCTACACCTCCATCAAGGACAGCTCGGGCACCATCACCAATATCCCCAACTCGCTCATGACCTCCACGGCTGTCTGCAAGCTGTCCCCCTTGAACGAGATTTCCATTCCCCTGGTGGTCACCACCAACAGCGAGCGGCTCACCGCCACGGCCCACCACATTGAGGACGCCGCCGAGAAGGCCGTCGCCCGCGTGAGCAAACTGAAGAAGCGGCCCAGCGTGTCGTTCTCATCCATCAGCGACTACGGATTCAAAGGTTCGCTGAGCTTCACTATCGCGGAGGCGTCCAAGGCCTCCTCTGCCACCGATGCCGCCATCCGCGCCGTGGCCCCCTACGTGCACAACCATCTCATTGAAGAGGCCATGGGCGACCTAACCGGGCAGAAACTTACCGATGCCACCGGCTCGCTCGTGCCCGCGAAAGACGAGGAAGGCGCCTCCAGCAACTGAGTTCGCGTAGCGCAGAACTTCATGGCGCTTTTGGGCGCAAAAATAGCCCTGCCCCACGCCAGAGGATGAACCCACCTCAAAAGGTGGGTGCTCGCATCGGGTCTCCCGGCTTTCACATCAACGGATGCGAATCTCCGTTCCAACCGCTTCTAGAGCTCCCTCGTCACAATACGTCGGTCCATCGCAATATATGGCGGGAACAGGACTTACCTTCAGTATACGCAAAACCCGATGACAGGAAAGTCTTGACATGCGACGCAACATAAGCTGTTGGGTAAACGTTGCCCACCATCGCAGCTTGAAGAAGCGCTCGTGCCAACTTTATGACAGGAGCGCGGCCGTCAGCTACACCAACCAGACTGCGCTACAATGACGGCTATGGAAAATGATTTCGAAAACACCACCATCTCCCTGTTCGGTACCGTGCCCGACTCCATCGTAGACGGTCCCGGCCTGCGCTACGCCGTGTTCGTCCAGGGGTGCTCGCACCACTGTCCCGGCTGTCACAACCCCGAAAGCCAGCCGGCCGAGGGCGGCACCGAAACGACGCTGGCGGCCCTTCTGGCCGATATTCGCGCCAACGGCCTCGTGCACGACGTGACCCTCTCCGGTGGCGAGCCCTTCGAGCAGCCGGAGGCCTGCGCGGCTCTGGCGGCCGCGCTGAAGCGCGAGGGTTACGGCATCTGGTGCTACACGGGCTACCTCTACGACGATCTTGCGGGGCGGACGGATCCTGCCATCGCCAACTTGCTCGACCATATCGACGTGCTGGTGGACGGCCCCTTCGTGGAATCGCGCAAGTCCCTCGAGCTGAAGTGGTGCGGCTCCTCCAACCAGCGCCTGATCGACGTGCCGGCCACACGACGTGCCGGCTCTGTCGTGGAATGGCAACCCGCCTCGTTCTCGCTGGAAAAACCTTCTAACTGGTAAGGCAAGAGCCTCTAAAGGCTCAGCCTTGCAAGCACTTTTACTATTTCTGGAAATCTTTGTCAGCCGATGGGTAGACGCACTGTAAAGCGAGTACCGACATCTTCCTCGCTTTCCACGAACACCTCGCCGCCGTGGTAAAGGGCGGCGTGCTTGACGATGGCCAGGCCCAATCCCGTGCCGCCCAGTTCCTTGGAGCGACTCTTCTCCAGGCGGTAGAAGCGCTCGAAGATTTTCTCCAGCTTGTCGGCGGGAATACCCGCGCCCGTATCGTTCACGCGGACGATGCCGATACGGACGCCCCCCTCGCCGCTTGCGCCCTCGCCAGCGGGGACGTCCTCCTCGCACACCTCCACGAGCACGTGGCCGCCTTCGCGGTTGTAGCGGATGGCGTTTTCCACCAGGTTGTAGATCATCTGCTTGAGCAGGGTCTCGTTGCCCTGGACAGTAACTGGTTCCGCCTTGAGATGCACCTCCACATCGGCATCGGCGGCCAGCTTGGTCAAACGCCCCACGACGCGTTCGGCCACGGCGCGCAGGTCCACCGCCTCGGCTTCGTCGGCGCCGGGAGCCATCTCGTCAAGACGCGACAAAATGAGCACGTCGTCGATCAACGCGCGCATGGCCTGGGATTCCTCATAAATGAGCTGGGCAAACCGAGGCACGTCCTCGGGGGGCACAAGCCCGTTGGCCATCAGCTCGGCATAGCCGGAAATCACTTGCAGGGGCGTCTTCATTTCATGGGAGACATTGGCCGTGAACTCGCGGCGCATCTTCTCGGCCCGGGCCAGCTCCTCGTTGCGCGCGAGAGCCGAGGCCGATCGCGCCGGCTTGTCAGCGCCCGGCGTAGGCGCTGACGCAGGTGCCGCAGCCGCCCGAGCATCGCCGCAACGGGACTTATCAGCGGCACTCACGAGGCACTCTTCTTCAATCGATAGCCCACGCCGCGCACGGTGGCGACGGCTTCTTCGGAGCCGGGGGCCGCTTCGGCCAGCTTGCGACGAAGCGTCTTCACGTGCATGTCCACCGTGCGCGTCTCGCCGACGAAGCTTACGCCCCACACCTGCTCGAGCAGCTGCTCGCGGGTGAGCACACGGCCCTTATTCTCCATAAGCGTGCGCAGAAGGTCGAACTCCTTGCGCGTGAGGTTGACTTCACGGCCGTCTGCCATCACCGTACGGGCGGACGGCGACAGCTTGATCGCGCCGACGACCATAAGGTCACTGGGTTCCGCTATCTCTTCTGCGGCGCCTTGGGCCGGACGATTCGCACGGCGCAACAGCGCGTTCACCCGCGAGATGAGTTCCATCATGCCGAAGGGCTTTGCCAGATAGTCATCGGCGCCGGCGTCGAGTCCCACCACTTTGTCGAACTCGGTGCCTTTGGCCGTGAGCATCATGATGGGCATATTCTCCGTCGCCGTATTGCCGCGCAGGGCCTGCAGCAGCACGAGGCCGTCGTCTCCGGGCAGCATGATGTCCAGCAGCACCGCATCGGGCGGCTCGGCCGCACACCGCTCAACGAGACCGTCGCCGTCATGGAACGCACGCACTTCCATGCCCGCCTGATGCAGCGCGTAAGCCGTCAGGTCGCGAATGTGCTCGTCGTCCTCCACGTAATAGATGAGCGGGGCTTTGCTCATGGGGATCCTTTCTGGAACAGGTGCGCGGCCATTGTAGCGCAACAGCCGCGTAGCGCGGAGGTGGGCGGTGAGACGTCAGAGAGCCGTGGGGCGAACCGAACAGCCCACACGGCCTCGGCGCAACCGGAAACCTACGCGAAAGCGACCGACGGCGCGGGGCGGTGTCATCGATCGCGAGGTGCGGGGTTAGGCGGCCGCCGCGTCGGGGGCCAGCGGCGTCTCCAGCGTGTCCGCCAAAGGATCGCGGGGACGGCGCGGCTTCTCGGGGAGAATCGCCATAACGATCTTCACCATCACCGACACAAGCGGCAGCCACAGCACCGTCATGGTCACGTTGAACAGCGTGTGCGCGTTGGCAATCTGCCGGGCGATGACCTCCACTTCGGGGCCGGCCGGCGAGATGGCGGCCACCACCGCGGCGGCAGGGCCGATGAGCCACACGAACAGCAGGCAGCCCGACAGGTTGAAGATGCAGTGGGACAGGGCCACGCGCTTGGCGTCGCGGGACTGGCCGATGGCGGCGAGAAGCGCCGTGATGGTGGTGCCCAAATTGTCGCCGAGCAGGATGGGAATGGCGCCCTCCAGGCCGATGATGCTGGCTCCATCGACGCCCGGCGTGGCGGCGAAGTTCTGCAGCACGGCGATGGTGGCGCTGGAGCTTTGCACCACGAGCGTCATGAGGGTGCCCACCAGAACGCCGAGCACCGGCACGCCCGTCACCTGGGCAATCATGTCGGTGAACACGGGGTTCTCGGCCAAGGGCTTCATGACAGCGCCCATGGTGTCGATGCCGAGGAACAAAAGCCCGAAGCCGAAGACGGCGGTGCCGACGTACTTCATCTGCCCCTGCTTGGCAAGCTGCATGACGAGGAAGCCCACAAGCACGATACCGAGCACGTAATCGGACAGCTTGAAGGCGATGATCTGCGCCGTGATGGTGGTGCCGATATTCGCTCCCATGATGACGGGGATGGCCTGGCGCAGCCCCATGAGGCCGGCCGCCACGAAACCAATGGCCATGACCGTGGTGGCCGACGAGCTTTGCAGCACCGCCGTGGCCAGCGCACCCGCGAGCACGCCCACCAGCGGATTCTTCGTCACCGCGGCCAGAATGGAGCGCATGCGCTCGCCAGCCGCCTCCTGCAAGTTGTTGCTCATGAGGTTCATGCCGTACAGGAACAGGGCCAAACCACCGAACAGCCCCAACCCGATCTGCAACAGTTCTTCCACCTCTGCGTCTCCTTCTCGCGGCCCGCTCCTCCGCGGGACAGACATGGCGGCGCACCTCGCGCACGCCGGTTTTCCGTAGGCTGCAGTATGGAGCCCCCATGAGCGCCCCGAGTAAGCCACACGTAAAGGGAAAGTAAAACTTTGCTGATGAAGCACGAGCGGGGCACCGACCTTAATCGGCGCCCCGCTCGGGGGAGGGCTCGTCTACATCCGGCAGCCTTAAGCTTCCAAGGCTGATCGGTCAAGAGAGGGCTCGCCTAGCCTAGAACACCCTTTGCAATAACATCTCCGTACCCCAGAACCTGGAGGCAGGGCTGACCACACACCTCTCCGACGGCAAAAAGACCCGCAATCGGCTGGCTGTTGTCATCGAGCACGCGGAATCGCTCGTCCACCGTGAGGCCGTCAACAGTGATAAGCACGGCCCACGTCCCTGGCGAAGCGTAGAAGGGGCCCTCAACGATGGGAGCTGTTTCCTCAAAATATGTCCGTCCGAATTCATCCGGTACGCCAGCGACGCAGGCGGCGTTGTACTCCTCCACAGTCTTCTTTAGGGCACTGGCAGGAATACCGATCTGATCTGCGAGTTCGTCAAGCGTATCTGCTCGATAGGCAAGCCCGTTCTCGAACAGCCCCTCAGCAGGCTCGCCATCGAAGTTCCTTCCATCGGGCATGATGTTGGAGTTCTGATCGCACGCGATGATGTAGCACAACTGGTCGGGCTGATCCATAACGGCAAGAGCCAAGTCGGTGCGTTTCCCCGTCTCATTGACGAAGCGTTTCCCCTCCTTGTTCACCACGAGAGGGTTTCCCGTGTCGCCAATAATGTGGCCGACAATGTGGTACTGGGGATGAGCATAGGGGTTGAGCATCACCTCGCCGCAGCTGACAACAGCCGCACCGACCTCCTCCGCCATATCAAGGCCGTCTCCCGAATGTCCAGCGGGAGCTACCGAGTGAATGCTCTCACCCTCATTGAATCCGTACTGGGGCTGAAGCCGGGCAAGCCATTTCGGGCTATCGGTATAGCCTCCCGTAGCCAGAACGACCGCCTTGCTCGCATGGATCTCGTAAGTGGTTCCGTCGTCGCATTGGCCCCTTACACCCGCGACCTTGCCATCTTCCACCAGAAGCTCTTGCGCTGAAGTGCTGAAGAGGATATCGAGCGCCGGGAATCCCGCACTCTGAATGTATGCCTCGAGAGCGTCGACATAGCCTTCGCCTGCGGGCCTGCCCACAGGGTGAGTCGAACGGGGCCAGGAGAAACCCATGATGCCGAGAAGCGGCTTCTCGAGTTCCACGCCATGCGCAGTCACCCATTCGCACGCGCGGCGCGCCGATTCAGCGTCCAACGTCGTCTCCGCAGCGAGAGGGTTGCCGAAACCGACGGCGCCGAGCACGGCGTAAAACTCGTCGCTGTCGAAGGTCTTGGTGTTTCCCTCCGCATACCACTGCTCGTACTGCTGCTCAACTTGTGAGACTCTTTCCTCGGACACACCCAAATCGCGAGCGCGCTCCATGACCTCGGCAAAAAGCCGTCTCATCGGCTCCGTTGTCTCCTGGCGATACTCAAGCGGCGCCTCGGGGTACTGAAGGCGGCCTCCCGAGACGAGCATACTGCCGCCCATGAACCCGCACTTTTCCATAACGAGCACCTCAGTGCCCGACTCTGCCAGAGCAATGGCCGACGTGAGGCCAGCCGCTCCGGCGCCGATGATGGCCACCTCCGTCTCAATTACCTCGACAGCGTCCGATTTCTCGCGCCCCGGGACCTTCTCCAAATCGGAAACGCTGCCGCCAGCTTGTCCGACGCAGTCTCTGACCGCAGAGAGGATGGCCATGCTCGTCAGCGTCGCGCCCGTTACCGCATCCACATCGAGGGACTGAAGCTCGACGATGTCGGATGTTATGGCGGAAATCGCCGTATTGGCGATGCGCTCTGACTCGTAGTGTCCAAGCACCTCTACCGCCTCGATAGCATTCTCCCCGAACGTCACCTCAACGGTCACAAGGCTCTGCTTTCCCTGAGCCTGTGCGGTATACGCCCCGGGGACGTAACTGCTCTTTGCGGACGAGGTGGCCGGCAGGGGGCTGCACCCCGTCACACCCAGGACGAACATGGTCATTCCCGCTGCAGCACCCAGCTGAATAAACCTACGACGTCCGATCAGTCTTCCCCCATGTGCTTCTTGCATGATGCTCCTCCGATCCTCAGAATGTGGCCGTCCTTTTCGGCCCCGTAAGATCATGCAACCACGACAGGACGACGGGAGAAATCGGGTGTTTCATGCGAACTTTTCACCCTCGGGCGTTTTACCCGATAAGCCGACCTGGCCTTATTCGCTCACAAGATCGAGGAGCTCTTGCCGAGAATGCACGCTGAGCTTCTGGTAGATATGGCTCACATGGGTCGACACCGTGCTTTTCGAGAGAACGAGGTAGTCGCAAATATATGGTTGCGAGCGGCCTGCGGCCAAAAGGAGGAGCACATCGAGCTCCCGAGCCGTCAGCCCATGCTGCTCGGAGATCGCCTTGCAGCGCGCGGACATATTCGGCGCTGCCGCCCCATCCTCGTTGCGCCAATCAGCAGCCACCCGGAGCGCCGGCCGCCCGACGACGACCATGGTCGTAGCAACCAGCAGACACACCAGCACAAGAGAGATGCTTTGAGGCATCGCTCCTTGCTGGGCGAGGTCTGCCAAAACGGCAACAGCGAGTATATTGCCAACTGTCGCCCCTCCGTGAGAAACCGCCAGCAGGACGGCGATCCTGGTGAGACTCGTTCCATAGTCGCGCCTCGCCATTCGAGAGGAATATAAGTAGGTCACGATCCAGATGGTAATGTCCAGAACGCTCGATATCGAACATACCGCCATTGCGGAAGCGGGGCTTTTCCAGAAATTGAGAATCAGTGCCAGTGTGGCCAAAGGGCAAAGCCACCGAAACAAAGCGGCAAAATCGATCTTGAGCGAGAAGAGCACGAACACGACGATGCAGAGCACGCCCGCCAAGGAGCCTATTATCTCGGGAAGGGAACGCTCTCCCGTCATTTCGAATTGCGAGAGAAGACCGTTCCAACTTACCACCAGGTAGAAGACGGCCAGAGGAACGGCTATGCGCGCCAGCTCCTTTACCATCGAATGCGGCCGCGATCCCTCTATGGCGACTGCCTTCTCGCATGCCTGTGCCACCGGCAGCCTCTGAAAGGAAAGGTAGAGGGTCGCCCCCGACGCCAATGGAGCCACAAGCATCGGAATGCCGTTGAGACTTGCCGGCAGCAGAGGGACAACAACGGCATAGGCGAGAACGACAAGCGAGGAAAGGGGCAGCGCAATCTCCGCCTCTTCGATTTTGGCTCGATTGAACACGTCGGCCCACAGAAGAAACATGATGGCCTGACCCATTCCCAGAGCAATTGCTCCCAGCAAAGCCACAGGATCGTCATTCGCCGTGACCCCTGTCGGCCATACAGAGAGCAGAAACCCTACGATGTTGAGAATGATCGACGGAGCCAGCAGCCTTTTCAAACGATCTAGGCGCGGACCGCGGAACACGGCGCCGCACGCGAGAAGCACCAAGATGTTCGCCCCCATCCCCACAAACCAGGCAACGTCGGTGCTGACCGGAAGACCGGCCATCCCATGGAAAAGGCCTGACCCCGCATACTGCGAGAGAATCTGCACATGAGTAAAGCCGATACCGAGAAGCCACCAAGGAGGCATTTTCAATCCTCTCACTATGGCAACCCCCTTATCCCAAGAACTCTGCGAGGTCTATTTTCTGCGGGCCTCGCTCTTTTTCGATAAACATAACGGCATACCAGGGAAGGTACAGCACTTTGCCTTCCTCGCGCACGTTTCCACGGCAAAAGACGATGGCGCTGTCGATGCCCCATTCTCGCACGGCCATCACGTTGTCGAGGGCTTTGTGCTTCTCGTAATCCTTTCCCGATTTAGCCTCGATAGGAAGCGCCTTCGATCCCTTCTCGATGACGAAATCAACTTCGCCGTACTTGGCCTTGTCGAAGTAGCGCAGATCGAAGCCGTGGGCCGTCAGCTCCTGGGCGATGGCGTTCTCCAGCATGCTGCCCCAGTTCACCGCAAGGTTCCCTTGCAGAAGGTCGAATCGTGCATCGCCCGACGTTTGCGCGGACAGAAGCCCCACGTCACAGAGAAAGAGTTTGAACAGATTGTGCTGGGTGTTCGGCGACAAAGGCAGCTCCGGCGCTTTAACGTTGTAGCAGGGCAGCCCCACGCCGGCGTCAGCAACCCACATGAAATCACTCGCATAGCGCTCCATGCGGGCGCTCTTCGCCAGATCACTGAGCTTGAAGCGCTTGTTCTTCTTGTCGAGTTCCTCGGGAATAGCATCGAAGATCATCTTGATGTGGGGCCTATCGTCCCCGTATTTGGCGATATCTTGCCGATACAGGTCGACGATATCCTGCTGCACAGCCAGCACGTGTGACAGATCGGAGGTCTCATTGAACCGTTCGACGGCCGCCGGCATGCCCCCGACGACCATATACAGGGAAAATGCCCGGAGTAGCCGCTCGTGAATAGCGGTCGGAATGGGCTCGCGATTCCGCATTCGTTCCCGCACCAGCTCCAGCGTCTGATCGTTTTGGCCAATAGCGTCGAAGAACTCTCTCAACGTGAGCGGGTACATGCGCAGATGCTGCTCGTAGCCCACCGGGTACGACGGCACCTCCTTATAGGAGACGCCCAGAAGCGAGCCCGATTCAATGTAGTCGAACCGACCATCCTCCACGAGGAATTTCATGGCGGTACGGGCGCGCGGGCATTCCTGGATTTCATCGAAGAAGACGAGCGTCTGACCGGGAACGAGCGGCACCTTCGTGAAGGCCGTGAGGTTCGCTACGAGCGTATCGGCATCGAGATCGCCTTCGAAGATCTCCCTCGCCTTGGGCGTCTCGATGAAGTTGATCTCCAGGAAGACCTCGTACTCGTTTCGGCCGAACTCACGGATGAGATACGTTTTCCCCACCTGCCGCGCGCCGGTCACGAGGAGGGCGCGCCTGTCGGGCGCACTCTTCCATTTCAGGAAGTCGTCATAGGCTTTCCTTTGAAGGGCCATACTGCTAATCCTTTCGTCTTGCGACGAGTTTTCGCTCATTATAACCTCTTCTTGCGACGAGTTTTTTGGTTTTAGTTACTGTTTTGCGACGAGTTTTCGCGTTTTCTGAACTTGATTTGCGACGTTTTTCAACTCTGGGACATCTTCGGTAGTCTCCCTAAAACAAAAAGGGCGGTCCCGGAGGACCGCCCGTGGGGTGCGGGGAGGCGAGGGGTGCGCTACTCGGCTGCCGGCACGTCGTGCTTTACGCGGTCGTGCTCTTCGGCGCGCTTG
>OLQE01000237.1_pt1 | contig 48445 bp, 63 predicted proteins | sample 1643161 | NCBI WGS metagenome assembly OLQE01 (sample SAMEA3136650, study PRJEB25190) | human gut metagenome
GCCCAGGCGCGCGGCGGCGGCCCAGTAGCGCACCGCGTCGGCGCCGAACTTCTCGATCGGCTCGTTCGGCACCACCACGTTGCCCTTGGACTTCGACATCTTCTTGTGGTCCGGGTCCAGAATCCAGCCCGAGAGCGTGGCATGCGCCCACGGCAGGCAGCCGTTCTCCAGATGCGCGCGGTCCACGGTGGAGAACAGCCAGGTGCGGATGATGTCCTGGCCCTGCGGACGCAGGTCCATCGGGAACGTGGCGTTGAACAGCGCCTGGTTCTCCTCGCCCGGCTCCTCCCAACGGGTCACGATCTGCGGGGTGAGCGACGAGGTGGCCCAGGTGTCCATGATGTCCGGCTCGGCCGTGAAACCGCCCGGCACGTCGCGCTGCGACTCGTCGTAGCCTTCCGGCACGTCGGTGGTCGGATCGATCGGCAGCAGGTCCTCGCTCGGCGTGATCGGATGGTCGTAATCCGGGGTGCCATCGGCCTTGACCGGGTACCACAGCGGGAACGGCACGCCGAAGAAGCGCTGGCGGGAGATCAGCCAATCGCCGTTCAAGCCATTGACCCAGTTCTCATAGCGCACGCGCATGAAATCGGGGTGGAACTCCAGTTCGCGGCCGCGCTCAATCAGCTCGGCGTTCAGCTTCTGGTCGGTGCCGCCGTTCTTCAGGTACCACTGGCGGGAGGTCACGATCTCCAGCGGCTTGTCGCCCTTCTCGTAGAAGTTCGTCATACGCTTGGTCGGGGTCGGCTCGCCGTCCAGATCGCCGGACTCGCGCAGCGCGTCCACGATGATCTTGCGGGCGGAGAACGTGGTCTTGCCGGCGATCTGCTGGAACAGCGCACGGCCGGCCTCGTCCTCGATCCAATCCGGGGTGTCCATCACGATGCGGCCGTTGCGCTGGATGATGGAACGCAGCGGCAGGTTCAGGTCACGCCACCACTCCACGTCGGTCACGTCGCCGAACGTGCAGCACATGGCGATGCCCGCGCCCTTGTCCATCTCGGCGGCCTTGTGCGCCAGGATCGGCACCTTGACCTTGAACAGCGGCGAATACACGGTCTGGCCGAAATACGGCTGATAGCGCTCGTCGTCCGGATTGGCGATCAGCGAGGTGCAGGCCGCCAGCAGTTCGGGACGGGTGGTTTCGATGTAGATCGGCGTGCCGTCCTCGAAACGGAACGCCACCTTGTGGTAGAAGCCCGGGTATTCGCGCGATTCGAGCTCGGCCTGGGCCACGGCGGTCTGGAACGTCACGTCCCACAGGCCCGGGGCCTCCTTCTGATAGGCCTCGCCGCGCTTGAGGTTGCGCAGGAAGGCGCGCTGCGCCACGCGCTGCGGATGCTCGCCGATGGTGTGGTAGGTCTGCGACCAGTCGATCGACAGGCCGAGCTTGCGCCACAGCGCCTCGAACTGCTGCTCGTCCTGCGCGGTGAGCTTCTCGCACAGCTCGATGAAGTTCCTGCGGCTGATCGGCACCTGGTCCTTGGCGTCGATCTTCTTGCCGTCGGTGCCCTCGAACGGGGGCTTGAAGTCCGGGTCGTACTTCAGCGAGGTGTCCACGCGCACGCCGTAGTAGTTCTGCACGCGGCGCTCGGTGGGCAGGCCGTTGTCGTCCCAGCCCATCGGGTAGAACACGTCATAGCCGCGCATGCGCTTGAACCGCGCGATCACGTCGGTGTGCGTGTAGGAGAACACATGGCCCACGTGCAGCGAACCGGAGACGGTGGGCGGCGGGGTGTCGATCGAATACACGGCCTTGCGGTCGCGCGTGCCCTGGAACCGGTACGTGCCGTGCTCGTCCCAGACGCCGCGCCACTTGTCCTCGAGACCGTCGACGCCCACCTTGTCGGGAAGGGGCGTCAGATGCGCATTGATGATGGTGTTCTGGCTCTGTGTCATACAGGCCAGTCTAGAAATCCGTTACGACAGCGCGATTTCGGTGAGCGGCAGCCTACGGTCCGCCATATTCGTCACGTATCCGACGAGTCGCGGCTTGGCCGCCACGAACGTATGGCACGAGTACAGCCAGTCGCTGGCGGAGTCCTCGCTGACGGTGCGCGCGAACTGGTGCAGCCCGTCCAGATACGACTGCTCGTCCGTCGCGCTCATCGCCGCCTGGTACTGCTCCTGCGCCTGCGAATCGGTGTATCGGGAGAGCGACTGCGGGTCGGCGTAGCGGGCCGCGGAAAACTCCCCCTCCTCCGTCTGCAGGGTCAGGTCGAACTGGCGTGAGTCGATGCGCACCTGGTATTCGGCGTCGTCCAACGCCTCGACGTTGACGGGCACGCCGCCCTGCTGGATCTGCGAGGCGATGGTGGAGGCGAGCGCGGCGTACCGTTGGCTGACGACGAACCGCAGTCCGCCGCCGTAGTAGGAGGTGCCGAAGTACGAGGCGAGCGACGCCCCCTTGTTCAGATCGTAGGGGAACAGGTCGGTCAGGTTTTCGTAGCCGGGGTCAAGCGGTCCGATCGGCCCGCCGAGTTCCTGCGAGGCCTCCGCGGTCGACTGCGTGATCGCGGTGGTGTCGACCAGATAGCGCACGGCCTGCCGCATCTGCGAGTCCGACATGATCGAGTCGGCGTCGTTATTGAACACCAGCGTGGTCTTGTTCAGGCTCTCCCCGGTCGTCACGGTCAGCGTGGGGTCCTCCGTCAGCGTCTGGGCGGTGTCCGCGTCGAGCGGCAGCGCCATGTCGATCTGGCCGTCGCGCAGCGCGTCGACCATGGCCGTCTCGTCGGCGAAGTACCGGACGGTGATCTGCGAGGATGCCGGCTTGCTGCTCCAGTATGCGTTGTTGCCGCGCAGCGTGATCGACACTCCCGGCCGGAATTCGGCGATGGTGAACGGTCCGGAGCCGGCGGACTGCCGGGCGTAGTCGGTGTCGGCCTCCTCGTCGTAGACGATGCCGGCGCGTCCCGCCAGCCTGCGCGGCAGCGTCGGATCCGGTTCGGACAGGGTGATGGTGACGGTGGTCGCGTCGGGGTTGGACACCTCGGCGATGCCGTCCAGTTGGTCGGCGCCGACGTAGTTCTGCTGGATGATCTGCTGCAGGGACCAGACCACGTCGGATGAGTCCAGGGTGTGTCCGTTGGCGAATTTGAGGTGTTGGCGCAGCGTGAACGTGTAGGTCAGACCGTCCTTGGACGCCTTCCACTCGCTGGCCAGACCCGGCGTCAAGGCGTTGTCCTGATCGCGGGATACGAGCGTTTCGTAGACGTTGCCCAGCAGCACCTGTTCGAGTTCGGCGTTCTCCTCGGTGCGGATGTCCACGGAGGAGGGGCCTCCGGGGATGCCGATGGTGACGGCCGTGTCCGATTGCAGGGTGCCGTCGCCGTTGATGATATGCCGGTCCCGCAGCAGGGTCCACCCCGTCCAGAGCAGCATGCAGAGTGCGGCGGCTACCGCGATGAAGATGAGCCAACGCTTCCATGCGCTGTGCCGGTGGGTGCTGTGGGTACGCATGGTTCCGAGTCTAATCGGAACAATCGAATATCGGCTGTCAGCGGACCGACGGGCAGGTGTCGTTCAGCGGGCAGGTCTCGCAGTCGGGGCGGCGGGCGTGGCAGGTGGCGCGGCCGTGCAAGATGAGTCGGTGCGACAGGTCCGTCCATTCCTCGGGTGGGAAGCAGGCCGTGATTTCGCGTTCGATACGCGCCGGGTCGGGCGTGTCGCCGTTCCAGTCGCTGCGCCAGCGCAAGCGGCCCGTCACTCGGATCACATGCGTGTCCACGGGGAATCCCGGCACGCCGAATGCGTTGCCGAGCACCACGTTCGCCGTTTTGCGGCCGACTCCGGGCAGCGTGACCAGTTCGTCCATCGTGTCGGGCACCTGGCCGTGGAACCGTGACTCCAACTGGGCGGCCAAGGCGATGATGTTGCGGGTCTTGGCATGGTGGAAGCCGATCGGACGGATGATGTCCTCCACCCGTTGGGGGTCCGCGGCGGCCAGCGCGGCGGCGGTGGGATACTGCGCGAACAGCGTGGGCGTCACCGTGTTCACGCGCCGGTCCGTGGTCTGGGCGCTGAGCACCGTGGCCACCACCAGCTGGAACGGGGAGTCGAAGTCCAACGCGCATTTCGGTTCGGGGAACACCCGGCACAGCACCGCATACTCGTCGTGCATGCGCTTGAGCAGCGCGGTTCTGGACTCTCGCACCATCACGCGGCCTCCGCGTCGGTCTCGGGCGGGTCGAAGCGGTAGCCCACGTTGCGCACGGTGCCGATCAGATGCTCGTACTCGCCGCCCAGCTTGGCCCGCAGCCGCCGGATATGCACGTCGACGGTGCGGGTGCCGCCGTAATAGTCGTATCCCCACACTTCCTGCAGCAGCTGCGCGCGTGTCAGCACGTGTCCGGGATGCTGCATCAGGTATTTGAGCAGCTCGAACTCCTTGTATGCCAGGTCCAGCGGTTCGCCGCGCAGGCTGGCCGTGTAGCTGTTGACGTCCAACGCCAGATCGCCGTAGCGCAGCATGCCTGAATCGTCGTTCTCCACGGAATCCGGTTCATGGCCGTGCGCTGCGGGAGCGGCGGCGCTGCGTTCGGCGACCAGCCGCAGCCGGCCCTCGACCTCGGCGGGCGAGGCGGAGGCGAGCACCATGTCGGTGATGCCCCATGCGGCGTTGACCACGGGGAATCCGCCTTCGGTCAGGATCAGGATGATCGGCAGCTGGAAGCCCGAGGCGTGGATCATGCGGCAGACGGTCCGTGCGGTCGCCAGGTCGTCGCGGGCGTCGATGAAGAGAATCGTCTGGTCGGGCAGCCGCACGATGTCGGCCACGTCCAGCGGCAGCACGCGGACACGGTGGGAGAGCAGCGCCAGCGACGGCAGCACGGTGGCCGGGTCGGCCGCCACCGTCATCAGCGTCAGATCCATCACTGCCGGCCCCTTCCCTTCCAATCTGTGAACGTAAACGCGGTCCGCGATTGCGCCGCTGGCTTGGATTGTACGTGCGGGTTCGGCCAAAACGGCGGATATGGCGCAGTATGTGGACATCGTCGACTACATTGGTTACACAGGAACGATGCGATCGCCCTGACGGGCAATCACCCTGAGGAAAGGGGCGGCCATGGCCGGAACGCAGGCGTCGACGGCGGGTAACGGCGTGATCCCGTGGTCCCGAGTGGTGCCGGAACAGATCTGCGCCTATGCGGCGTTGTTCGCGGCGTCGATGATCTCCCCGATGCGTGACGCGAGCGGGGCCGTGAGCGTGACGTTCGCGGTGGTTCCCGTGGCGGTGATCATGGTGGTGTTCATCTGGCATTCGCCACTGCGGGATGGTATGGCGGGGCGTCTGATCGCCGGGATCGGCGGCGTGTTGTCTCTGGCGTGCGCGGTGGTGCGGACGTTGGGCCATGTGTTCTTCCCCGCGGTCGCCACCGGTGCCGAAAGCTCGTCGTCGGCCGTGCTGTATCCGCAGGAGACGTGGGCCGCGGGCGTCGTGGGGTTGCTGGTGCTGCTGGTGCTGGTGTCGTTTGGCCGGCAGATGGCTCGTGAGGACCGGTCCCATCTGATCCGGTCGTTGTCTCACGGGGTGACCGACGGGGTGGCGATGATCGCCGCGCCCGGGTGGTGTTTCCTGCCCGACCTGATTGTGGCGTGCCGTGGCGGCGCGTCCGGAAACGCCGCGGTGGCGGCTTGGGCTGGCTGCGCGGTGATTGTGGTGCTGGCGGTGCTGCTGGGGGCCGCCTCCTGCAAGTGGGCGTGCGATGTGAATCCGACGCCGAGGGTCGCGCGGCCGTGGCTGGGTGTCGGGCTGATGCCGGTGCTGTTCATGGGACCGGTGGTGGCGGTCGCCAGCCTGGTTGTGGAACTGGTGTAATCCGACGCCGGCGGGCAGGCCGCCACTGTCGGCCAACCGCCACTGTCTGGCCAACCTTAGTGCCCGCTACTTGCTGAGATGCCGTGTTGTCGCGGCTGTGCGACAACACGCCGGTTCGGGGTATGGACTGGATGCCGATGCATATACGTGCGGGGGGCGCACGGCATGTCACCGTGCGCCCCCCGCAATCATCTGGTGGGGAGACGAATCACTCGCCCTGGGCGGCGAGGCGCTCCTTGGCGGCCACGATCTCCTTCTCGGCTTCGGCGACGCCGGCCCAGTAGTCGCCGGGCATGACTTCCTTGCCGGGCTCCAGAGCCTTGTACTGCTCGAAGAAGTGCTTGATTTCGGCCTTGTGGTACTCGGAGACGTCGTCGATGTCCTTGATGTCGTCGAAACGCACGTCGGCGGGCACGCACAGCACCTTGTCGTCGCCGCCGGCCTCGTCGACCATGTGGTACAGGCCCACGGCGCGGCACTCGACCACGCAGCCCGGGAACACCGAGTTCGGGATCATGACCAGGGCGTCGAGCGGATCGCCGTCCTCGCCGAGGGTGCCGTCGATGTAGCCGTAGTCGTCCGGGTAGCCCATCGAGGTGAACAGCGTGCGGTCCAGGAACACGCGGCCGGTCTCATGGTCGACCTCGTACTTGTTCTTGGAACCACGCGGGATCTCCACCACGACGTTGAAGGTTTCTGCCATTGTCTTCCTCCTTAGGAAGGTCAGCTGGATGTTCGTTACCTACGATACCTCAGTGCGGGCTTCAGCCCTGGACGCTGAGGATGTGCGCCACGTCGGCCCACGGGGCGAGCGAGACGAAGTTGTCCCAGCCCCACTGGAACTCGCGGCCGGTCAGCTCGTCGCGCACGGTGACGGCACGGTCGGTCGGCAGACCGAGCTCGGGCAGTTCGATGTGCACGGTGGACTGGTGCGCGTTGTAGCCGTCCAGGTTCACGATCACGATCAGCGTGTCAGCCTGACCGGTGCCGGTCAGTTCGGCCGGCGTGTGGCGGGCGAACGCCAGGATGGACGGATCCGAGGTGGGCAGCACCGTCAGGTTGTGGTAGCTGTGGGTGGCCGGATGATTGCGGCGGATCTCGTTGAGCGAGCCGAGCAGTTCGGCGATGCCGTACTTGTCCGCCTCCTTCCAGTCACGCACCTTGATCTCGTACTTCTCGTTGTCGATCTGCTCCTCGAAGCCCGGACGCTGGCGGTTCTCGATCAGCTCGTAGCCGTTGTAGATGCCCCACGAGGGCGATCCCATGGCGGCCAGCACCGCGCGCACGGCGTGGCCGGCGATGCCGTTGTCGCGCACGTAGGCGGTCAGGATATCCGGCGTGGTGGGCCAGAAGGTGTTGTGCTGGTAGTAGCCCTCGTTGCCGTTGGTTTCGAGCAGGTACTCGGCCAGCTCCTCCTTGGTGTTGCGCCACGGGAAGTAGCAGTGCGACTGCGTGAAGCCCACATAGCTCAACGCACGCATCATGCCCGGGCGGGTGAACGCCTCGGCCAGGAACAGGACCTCCGGATGCTTCTTGGTCACCGCGGCGATGACGTCCTGCCAGAAGCGCACCGGCTTGGTGTGCGGGTTGTCGATGCGGAAGATTGTCACGCCCGCCTCGATCCACAGGTTCATGATGCGCTCGACCTCGCGCTCGATGCCGGGCATGTCCGCGTTGAAGTCGATCGGATAGATGTCCTGGTACTTCTTCGGCGGGTTCTCGGCGAACGCGATCGTGCCGTCCGGCTTGATGCGGAACCAGTTCGGATGCTGCTTGACCCACGGATGGTCGGGGGAGCACTGCAGCGCGAAGTCGAGCGCGATCTCCAGACCCAGCTCGTGGGCGTGGGCCACGAACGCCTTGAAGTCGTCCATCGTACCCAGCAGCGGGTCCACCGTGTCATGGCCGCCGAGCTCGGAGCCGATGCCGAACGGGGAGCCCGGGTCGTGCGGGCCGGCCACAAGCGAATTGTTGCGGCCCTTGCGGTTGGTCACGCCGATCGGGAAGATCGGCGGCAGGTAGACGATGTCGAACCCCTCTTCGGCGGCACGGTCCAGACCGGTGAGCGCGGTCTTGAAATTGCCCTGCACGATTGTGCCGTCCTCGGCACGGTACGCGCCTTCGGAACGCGGGAAGAACTGGTACCAGGCGGCGAAGCTGGACTTCGGACGCTCGACCTTGAAGCGCTGCGGGCGGCTCTCGGAGATGCCGTCGCGCAGCGGGTGCGTTTTATGCAACGCCTCGATGCGCGGGTTGTCGGCCTCGGCGAGCCTGGCGGCGGCCGGACGGTCCTTGTCCGACATGCGCTCGGCGGCCTGCTCCAGATGCTTGCGGTCGCGGGCGGACAGATGCGCGTCCGCGGTGTGCGCCCAACGGTTGAGCATCTCGGCGCCGGTCTCCAGGGCGTTCTCCACGTCGTCGCCGACCTGCACCTTGATGCGGGCGTCGTGCAGCCAGGAGGTGTAGGTGTCCTCCCAGCCCTCGATGGTTACGGTCCACTCGCCCAGCTGGCGCTTGACGGCGGCGTAGTCCTCATCCCAGGGCTTCAGGTCGCTGTGCTCGCCCGCCTTGAGCATGACGGTCCACCGGTCGAGACCGGGGTTCGCGCAGGTCATCGCCGCGCGCTGCATCTCACGTCCGCGCGGATTGCGCAGCACGGCGGTGGCACCGACCTTGGTGCGGCCTTCGATGAACACCTGCGCGGTGACCTCGAACGGCTCGCCGAGCTCGACGCGGGCGGGGAACATGCCCTGCTCGGCGCTCGGGGTCACGTCCATGACCACGATGCGGCCGAACTGTTCGGGCGAAGTGACGGGGATGGTGGGGGCGGGGACCTCGCCGGCGGCCATAGACTTGGCGGCGGTGGAAGTCGCGGCCGATGCCGTCTGGGTCCTCGTCGTGCGCTTGCGTGTGCTCCTCTTGGGAGCGGGTTTCTCACTAGCTGTGCGCTTGGATGCGCTGTTGTTTGTAGCCATAGTGCCCATTGTAGAGGTCGGGTGCCCTAGCGGGGGTCTGCGTCCCACAAGCCGTTCGGATCGGTTATCCACAACACGCCCGAATCCGGAATCGTTCGACCACATCGTCCGGATTCGCCCACCTGCGGAGTCGATCTGTGGCAGGCTCGGAGATAACCCATGGGAGGGATGGGTTGTCGAAAGGAAGATCGATGACATCGAGATTGCGCAGACCGATGGCGGTGGCCTTGGGGATCGTCGCCGCACTGGCGTTGTGCTTCGGGCCGCCGGCCGCGGCGTACGCCGCTACGCTAGCCGCCCCGTCGAAAGGCACGTACCTGACGTATCGCTATGGCGGACAGACCTTATATGTAGGGGCGATCGGCACCTCGGAGCAGGGACACGTCTACTGCATCGAGGCCGGCAAGGCCTCCGACCCCTCATACGAGAGGGCGGAGCCCATCCCGGACGGCGACGATTCCCGCCGCATCGCCTGGCTCGCCGAACGATACCGGGATTCGCGGGACCCTCAGGTCCATGCCGGCATCGGCGTGCTCGCCCACCAGCATTTCGACCGCAACCCGCAGATGTGGAGCCGGCATTGGTCCGCAATCCGACAGCAGCACCCGGATCTGGAGGGCGTGGCCGAACGGTTGTGGAACGAGGCCGGGCAGGGCATGCCGGCGGACGTGCAGGCATCATACGCGTATGGTGAGGGCCTGCGATCCGGCACCATCGACGTGTCCGTGGCCAACGGATCCGGCGAGCCCGTGGCCGGCGTGCAGTATCGGGTGACGTTGGACGGCCCCGCCGAGTTCGACGGCGGCGGCCGGAGCATCGAGGGCGTGTCGGTGGAACAGCCGGTGCGCCACGCCTGGCATGCCACCGGCGTCGGGGACGTGACCGTGTCCACCGCATACTCCCGTGCCACGCTGCAGCTGCTGGTGAGCAACCAGGACTACGTCCAGCTTGGCGATTCCACGGAGATTACCGGCACCGGCATCCGGTTCGCCGTGCGCAAGGACTTCACCCCGACCCTGACCACGCAGACGTCCTCCACGATCGTCGATCCGGGCGACCGGATCGTCGACACGGTGACCTCCGGCGTGGCGGGGGAGCAGGATCATTGGAAACCCGGCCTGACGTTGCAGGCCACCGGCTGGTACTTCGACGGCATCCCGTCCGACAGGCTGGACGACGCCATGGCGCCGGAATCCGGCGAAAGCGCCAAGGACTTCCTGAAACGTCTGGAAGCCGCCGGATACCAGCCTTCGGCCCACGGTGAGGCGACCTTCGATGCCCCCGGACGGCAGGTGAACGTGACGGCGCTCGCCGAGGACGGCACGCCCTACGCCGCCCCGGCGGACGGCGGGTTCGGCACCTGGGTGTGGGCGTTCGAACGCAGCCGGCAAAGCGACGAAGCCCGCGCATACCTGTTGCACGACGTGGTCAGCGGCTTCTTGGACGCCACGGAGACCAACGCGAACAGGGCCCAGCCATCCGTATCGTCAACCGTCACCGAACACTCGGCGACGGAAGGCACCGAACTGGACGACACCATCACCGTCACGGGATTCCCCGACGACCACGGATCCTTCGCCGGCAACGACGTCTACGGCGTCGGCGCGGACACCCCGTATGCCCAGGTGCGCGTCTGGTGGGCGGGCGACGCGGACGATCCCACCAAGGACGACGACTACCGCCCGGACAGTGCCCAGGAGCCCGAGGAGGACGACCACCACCGGCTCATCGGCACCTGGGACTACCCGGCGGCCAATGGCACCATACGAGTCGGCGGCGGCGAGCCCGACGCCCACGGCAACCCGGTGCACATCACCGCCGAGACCCACGGATGGTACATATTCGTCTACGAATTCGCCGGAGACGACCGCGTCATGCCCGTAATCAGCGCCTATGACGATGCCTGGGAGCGCACCCGGGTGGAACGCGTCGACACGCCGACGCCGCAGATCCACGTCGAACAGCCGGCGATCACGCCAACACCGGACCGATTGCCCGAAGCGGGCGCCGGCGTGCTGACCGTGGCCGGCATCACGGCTGCCGCGCTCGCGGTCGGGGCATTCATGCTGGTGATGATCCGTCGGCGATCATAGCCCACGGTTCCGGTCGCGCTCGGACGAATACGACAGGATGAACGGGCTCGCGCCCATCCCCCCCGTTGGTGTCGGTCACCGAGGCCGCCGCCACGCTCGGCGTCACCCGCCAGAGGGTGCTGCAGATGATTCATGAGGGTACCGTCAACGGGTTCAGGGTCGGCAACGGATGGGCGCTGTCCCACGCCGAGATTGACAATCTGGCGGCGAAAAAGTACGCTATCAATTCGTCTCATTAGACTTAATCACCGAACACATAAGGCATTACACGATAGGGCGCCGCAGTCGATACGCTGCGGCGCCCTATCGTGTTGCCGCCCGCCGTGTTCTCGAACGGTGGATTATCGGCCCACATTTGACCAGCCGGAAACCCAAGCGTGACAAGGCCACAGAGACAATCACAGACACACAATCCGGCCTATAACCCCAAAATGGCCTATAACCCCCGTTCCCCGTGCCCCATCGCACGGCAAGTCGTTCCAATACGTGAACGACCGCCACCCGAATCATCCGGATGACGGTCGTAGACACCACCAGTAGCGGGGCATGGATTTGAACCATGGACCTCTGGGTTATGAGCCCGGCATCGCGGACTCGCCCCAGTACTTTCCCGATTACGCGGCCAGAGCGAACACGACCCCGCTACCACGTCTTCGGCGGCCGTTATCTACGGCCGCCATCAGACCTCCTTCATCATCGTCACCGCGGCGCTCGCTGATAATTTGCAACGCCTTGGTTTGAGTCAGCGACGGGTCTGTAAGCACGTCAAGCGACACGCCTACAAATTCCGCAGCTTTGAACATGTCGTTAAATGTCCATTCGCTTCCGCTAATGAACATGCGAGATACCGCTTGCGGCATCCTCCCTAGGTACTTTGCCAAGTCCTTGCGGTACTTGCCTTCAAGCTGCATCAGCATATTCAGGTTCAGAATCGCTATGTCTTGAGGACGGACCGCAACGCTTGGCGCTGCAGTTGCTGTTGTCATATCACCAATAGTAATCAAAATTGTTTAGTTAATCAAGTTCGTTTAGTTTGAAACGCGGATGTAGACACGCCGAGTATACGAAATCGTTTAGTGTGTGCTAGTGTGTCAGGCATGACCGATAAACAAAACCGTATAGCGCACAACGCTACCGTGCATCGTCTGAACGATTTAGAGAGATTCCACGGACTTTCTCAGCGCGAAGTAGCCACTGGAATCGGCATGGCCGAACAGACATACAGCAATAAGAAAAACGGCATACGTCCGTTCAGCACAAAGGATTACGTCGCGCTCGCCAACTTCTTCAACGTCTCGGTTGATTATCTGATGGGTCGCTCTGATGATCCTTCGGTTGTTTCCGCTCCGGGGGAGTCGCTATGACGACCGCCAATCGCCCCATCGCCCGTCGCCGGCGTCGCACCCGTCTCGTTGCCCGCGCCCTTCTCCCTCTCGCCGCAGTCCTGCTCATCATCGTCGAGCTGTGCTTCGTCGGATCGTTCGCGTTCGCGTTCCTGTGGCTGATGACCCACGACGGATGCTCCCACCCAATCGAGAACAGCGTCGCTTTCCTGTGGTGCTGCCTGTGCGCCCCATTGATCGCCGTCCGTCTGTGGATCGGAAGGGAGTCGTCGTGAACTGGCAGCAGCCTAGCCTGATCGCCGCCGCGCTGGTCGGCATCGTGTTCAACTTCACCCGCATCTGCTCGGACCGCACCACCTTCGACTCCGCGACCGTCTGCATGCTGCGCATGGTCATGTGGACCGTCCTCGCCGTCGTCGCGGCGAGCATCTAAGACCTCCCGTCCCGCGTTTCCCCCTTCCCAGCTCATTGCCGCGGGACGGGACCAAGGGCAGGTGCCGGAAGCCTCAGGCCATGCAGCATTCCGAATGGACTGCGGCGCCTGAACCGTGTTCGACTCACGGCCTGTCCACTGGGGCGCGTCAACGCCGCCCGTCGCCCACCACTCCCGGAGCTTGCTTCTCTCCGGGCGGCGGGAACGATGGCGGCGCGAGCGTCGGCCACGGAACGACGCGGCGACCGCCGCCAGCGCGCCCCTCCATAACCCATGAAAGGCATACCGATGAAACAGACCGACTACGACCATCGACCGGAAGGACAACGCTGGTTCGAATGGCCTTTGACCGACGATGGCATGCGCATGGACGCCGGCCAGCTCCTCGACGAGCTCCACGAGACCGTCACCGCGATCAACAAGGACGACGGATTCCCCCTCACGCTCCTCATGCCGCGCAGTTTCGGCGACATCATCGTCGACCGCGAGGGACGCACCGTCAGGGCCAAGTGCATGTGGAAACAGAAGGGCCAGCCACACCACACCCAGCTCGTCAGGGACGGCGAATGATGGCAGGGGAAACCGTCACCACCATCATCGGCAACCTCACCGCCGACCCCGAACTCAGGGAGACGTCCGACAGCGTCCGCGTCTGCGGCTTCACCATCGCCAGCACCCCGCGATCCTACAACCGACAGACCGGCAAGTACGACGACGCCCAGACCCTGTTCATGCGCTGCTCCGCATGGCGCGAGCTCGCCGAGCATTGCGCCGCGAGCCTGTCCAAGGGCATGCGCGTCATCGCGCAGGGACGCCTGCAGCAGCGCTCCTATCAGGCCAACGACGGCACCCAGCGCACCGTCATCGAAATGCAGGTCGACGCCATCGGCCCCGACCTGCGATACGCGACCGCCCACGTCGCGGACGCGCGGAACGGCCGCTCCGACGCCCGGCCGGCGCAGCCCATCCCGCCGGACGACCCGTGGCAGACTACGGGAGGCTGGCAATGATCGTCGCCAAGAGCTTCACCGTCCGCCTCGACGACCTTTTCGCCTCGACCGGCGAGATACCGGACACGACCATCGGCATCGACGTCGACCCGGCCGTCACCTACCCCGACCCGCAGTCCGTCGCGCTGCTCCACATCGCCTCACGCCACGAATTCGACGTCATGACGTTCGAATTGTTCCGCACCGAGATCGAGGACCATCCCGGACGGCGCGCACAGCACGTCGTCGAATCGTTCCCCGCCGTCTACGGCGACGTCGAACGCGCCCTAGGCGTCGTGTTCGCCAAGCCCAAGCGCGTCAAATGCATGCCCCCATGGAGCCGCTGCCCGCGCTGCGACGAACCGATCTGGCCCAAGGCCGCCGTCAACATGACCGCCACGATGCAGGCCAAGGTCCTCCGCGACCGCCCCCACCCGATCTGGTGCCTCAACTGCGGGCAGCGCTTCGCCTACGAGGACGACCGGCGCATCCGCATGCAGGACGCCGTGGACCCCGAGGCCGTCGCCGCCGACCTCGCGCGCACCCACACCCAGCCATCCGTCACCGTCGCGGCATCGTGAAAGGACAACCAATGACCCACTACGTGTGCATCGCCGTCATCGACCCCGGACGCGACCCCGAACAGGAGACCGCCGACCTGCTCGCCCCGTTCGACGAGAACCTTGCCGTCGACCCCTACGTCGAGGAGACCAGAGAGGACTACATCGCCTTCTGCCGGAAAGAGGACGGGCGCATCGTCAACGACCCATCCGACCGCTCCGAGGCCCACAAGGCGCGCATGCGCCTCCTGCTCTCGGACGACGCATTCCTCAAGGCCCACGCCGAACTCGACGGGCTCGACCTCAACGACAACGGCGACGTCGTCACCACCTGCAACCCGAACGGCAAGTGGGACTGGTACTGCACCGGCGGAAGGTTCCAAGAGGTCTACGAGCCGCTGCAGGGCTCCAAGGCCTGCCATGTCGCCGACCTCATGGAACAGCGCCGCCTCGTCCACGACCGCGTCGACGGCACCCCGACATGGTGCAACCCGCACGCCGTCGTCCACCGCGACCGCGACGGGAACCCCGAATGGCTCGAATACGGAAACCACGGATGGTTCGGCACCATCGACACGGCCATGACGTTCGACGCATGGCGCCGACTCCTCACGACCACACTCCGACGCCACCTGTCCGCATCCTGCATGTTCCTCGACATGCACATCTGACCGACCAAGGGGACGAGAAAATGAGCTGGTTCATCATCGACGACCACATGGCCGAGCACCCCACCATCCGCAGACTCGGCCTCGCCGCGCTCGGCCTATGGGTCCGCATGGGCTCATACGTGGGCATGTACGCGGACGACGACAACTACGACGGCGTCTTCACCTTGGACGACATCAAAGCCTACAAAGGCACCAAGAAACTCGCCGACAGCCTCGTCGACGCCGGACTCTGGGAACAGGTCGACGGCGGATACCGCATCGTATACGTCGACAACATCTGCATCAAACCACGCGCCAAAACCAAGGCCGAAAACGCCGAACTCAGCGAGAAAAGGGCGGAATCAGGCCGAAAAGGCGGCAAGGCCAAAGCGGCCAACGCCAGCAAAACCGCTGGCAAAACGTCTAGCAAAACCGCTGGCAAAACCGCTGGCAAAAATCTGGCAAACGACGAAAGCGAGGTCTGGCAAAACCCTAGCAAAACCGAGCCCTATACCTATACCTATACCGATACCTATACCGATATGAAACCTACCCATATCCCTCCCGACGCCGAACAAGCCACGACCGCGACCGACGCCGGCACGCACGACGACCCCACGACCGACGCCGGACCCGCCGACGCCGACACGACGCCCGCGGACCCGGACGACGACGGAAACCCGGACGACGGCTTCGCCGCCGCATGGAACGCCTACCCACGCCACGACGGCAGCCGACGCGAGGCACGACGCCTCTGGCGGACCCTCACCCAAGGCGACCAACCGGCCATCAGCCGCGAGCGCCTGACAGCGTCCGTCCTCGCCTTCGCCAAGGGGCACCGGGACGACGCGCGTTTCGTGCCGGCCATGGGCAAGTGGCTTCGGAACGGCTCATGGAGGGACACGGCGCCGAGGGACAAGCGCGGCTACGAGTGGGGCGGCATCAGCCGCGAGTGGATCGCCGAGCACATCGAGGCCCGCGTCCCGACCGGAGCGTTCGGGGCGAACGCCGAGAGCGCGTTCTGGGCCAGCGTCAAGACCGGCGAGGACCCCAAGCGTGTCGCCGACGAGATCGTCGAGCAGATCAACCACCAAGGAAGGAACCAATGAGCAGCACCAGCATCATGCGCCGCGACGGCAGCACCGTCACCGTCGTCAACGGCGAGCACTCCACCAGCATCATCGACAATTCCACCGGGCACGTCATCGGCCTCGACGACCAGTCCGCCATCGGGCTCGCCCGCGCCATCCTCGACGCCGGGAGCCTGCATGTGCGGATCGACGCGCGCCGCGTCGGCCCGCTCATCCGCGCCGACGTCACGCCTCCGGCCGAAGCGGGCATCGACCCGTTCGCCGTGTGGGGGCTGAGCCGCGGGAGCATCTGCCGCAGGGTCGCCGACCGTGTGCAGACGGCCGTGGCCGTGCGCGAGGGGAGGAGCGAATGAGCGACGCGGACTTCGAGCGCGCGAAACCGCTCGTCATGGGACGGCAGGACCACAGGTGCCTGAGATGCGGCGTCTGGCTGCGCGCCGGACAATGGCCCGGCTACGCCGTCCACCACCGCATGAACCGGCGTCGCGCCGACCCGGAATGGCGGCACAGCCCGGCCAACCTCGTGGCCCTGTGCGGCACCGACAACGCCATCGGCTGCCACGGATGGGTCCACCGGCACCCCGAGGAGGCCAACCGTCTCGGCCTGTACCTGCGCGCCGGACAGGACCCGCGCACCACACCCGTCATCGACTGGCGGGGGCGCTCGCTCCTGCTCGACGACCAAGGCGACTACACCACCACCACGGAAAGGACCATCCCATGAACGACCACATCCTCCTGTGGGCCGACATCGAGACCACCGGCCTCGACCCCAAGCGCGACGACATCCTCGAAATCGGACTCGTCGCCACCACCATGAGGGGCGAGGAGATCAACCGGTACGTCAACATCGTGCACCCCGATGACGGCATCCACGTCACCGTCACCAACACGCGGGCCATCGAAATGCACCTGCGCAACCACCTCATCGTCGACGTGCTCACCAGCAGCATCGACGGACACCGGCCCGAGGACGTCGCCGACGATATCGACGACTTCATCCAAGCCCTGCTCGACCACCACCGGTTCATCCACCCCGCCGGCACCAACATCGACTTCGACCTGACCTTCATCCGCGAGCGCCTGCATCCCGAACGGCTCGACGACCTGTCCTACCGGAGGCTCGACCTGACCGCGCTCCGGCTGCTCGACATGGCCGTGGGCGGCGACCCCTACGCCGAGGGGCACGGGACCTCGCATCGCGTCAGGGACTGCCTCGGCCGCGACGTCGAGGAATGGCGGCGCCGAGTCGACGGGAAGGATGGCCGGAGGTGAGCGTCACGCACCCCAACGGTTCGAGCAGCCTGCACCGGTACGTCTGCGACTCGTGCGGCAGGCTCGGCCCGACCGTCATGACCAGCCAGCCCAAGATCGTCCGGCGCATGATGCGCCGGCTCGGATGGACCACCGGAATCAGAAACCTGTGCCCCTCATGCAGGCACGGAAAGGACAGGAACCAATGACCAACCCCATCACCCGACCCGCCGTCGAAGACCGTTCACCGTCCCGCGTCGAACCGCTGTGGCGACGCCGTCTGCGCGAGGAGCACCGCGAGCTCACGGAACGATGCGAACGCCTCGACCGGCGCATCCACGCCGTCAACATCGCCCCCGGCGAACCCGGCCACATCGACGACCCACTCCTGCTCGTCGCGCAACTCGCCGCCATGAACCAATACCGGCGCATCCTCGAAGCGCGCGCCCGCCTCGAGGGCATCGACCTGAACCGGAAGGACGACGAATCATGAGCGTCGCCAGCGTCAGCACCATCTGGAAGATCAGCTGCGACCACGACGGATGCGCGAGAGCCACCAGACTCGACGCGCCCACCTGCATGCAGGCGCTCGAACACGCCGAACTCCACCACTGGCTCATCAACCACGACGGCACCACCCTATGCCCGGCCCACAGGGGGCGGCCATGAGCGCGAAGCCCACGCCCGCAATGCGCAGGCTCCTGCACCAGATACGCACGGGCCTCCGCACCTACCCACTCGACGGCAACGAACAACGCACCTTCGAACGGCTCGAACGACTCGGCCTCGTCACAAACGTCGGCCGTCAGGCGGACCTCTACCGGACCACCGAACAGGGCGACCTCGCCGACGACCTGAACCAGCGGAAGGACCACGAATGACCCGCGACGAACTCCAACAGCGCATCCGCCAGCTCATGGGCATGACACCGTTCGTCCTCGTCATGGACACCACGCCCCTGCAGGAGGACGTCACCGAATCAAGCCTCGACATGATCTGCGACGCCCACTCCAGCACCTTCACCATCATCGGCCTGCTCGAATGCGAACTCAGCCACCTGAAAGGAGAAACCCGATGAACCACACCACGCGCGCCACCGCCGCGCTCACGGCCGCCCTGCTCGCCATCGCCCCGCTCGCCGGATGCTCCGGCACGGAACGCGAGGCCGTCGACACCCTCACCGGCGAGACCACGACCCTCGCCGTCCAAGAGATCACGATCACCCTGTCCGACACCCGCCGCGTCCCCTGCATCATCCTCAACCCCCGCAGCAAGTATCAGGCAATGAGCTGCGACTGGGCCCACGCCGACGGAAGCGACCTGCTGTGAGCGTCACCGTCAGCGAATACACCTGCGCCAACGGCGAGCGCCACTACGTGATCCGCAACCCCGTCGCCGAACTGCACATGAGCGAGACCGAATTCACGCAACTGCGCGAGCAGGCCGACCTGCTGTGCGGGCTACGTGACGGGAGCCGGCCATGAGGCGCGCCGCGACGCCGGGGACACGCGAACCCGACGCGGGCGGGCGAGGGGGAGCGCCGATGGCCTGCCTGACCTGCGGACGCCCCACGGACGGGAGCGCACGGCTGTGCGCGGACTGCCTCAGGCTGCTCGCCGACCGGCTCGGATGGCTCCTGCTCGTCGGCCTGCCCTCGCTGCGCGACAAGGCCTACCGCAGGGTCAGCCTCGACGACGGCCGGCAGCGCAGGGCGTCGACCGCGTTCCCCTCCACCCCGTTCGACGAGGACGCGAGGCAGACCATGCTCGACGACGAACGCGACATCGCGCTCATCGCCGGCATCCTCGGCCTCAAACCCTACGGATGGGACCGCGACGAACGCCGATACTGCCTGCTGCCATGGGACCGCTCCCTGCCCATCCTCGCCCGATCCGCCCCGCTCATCGGCCTGCTCGACGACGCCGACACGGCCATGAGCCTCACGGCCCGGGCCTACGAGCGCACCGACCGGCAGCTGACCCGCGACCCCGAGCGCATCCTGTGGGGCATCTGCCCGGCATGCGCCCGACACGTGAGGACCGGCGAGGACGGCACGACCCGACCAGTCCGCACGCCGATCTACGCGCCACGGGGACGACTCCACGCGCCGTGCCCGCAATGCGGCACGGACGTCGACCTGCTCGCCGCGCGCCGCGACTACGTCGGCGGACTCAAGGACTGGACCATCGACGCCTCGCCCAGACAGGCGTCCGAATGGCTCGCGGACCAGACCGGCGTCCACGTCGCCGGCAAGACCATCCACGACTGGATGCGCACCGGCAGACTCCCCAGAAGCCGCAGGCTCGCCCGCGGCCTGTACCGGTACGACGTCGCCGACCTGCTCAACTGCCTGACCCGACAGCGAAAACCCGACGAATCCGAAAACCCGTGATAGGATGACCATGTCATCAGCATGCGCCCCGGCAGCCACACGGCACCGGGGCGCACCGCATAGGAGGCCACGATCACCGACACCAACCCACGCCGACGCAACGGCTCGGCCCGCGCACGCATCCGCCGACGCCTGCTCAACCGCGCCAACGGCCACCCCATCTGCGCCCTGTGCGGACAACCCATCGACCCCACACTCAGGACACCGCACCCCGGCAGCATGGAGATCGACGAGATCATCCCCGTCAGCAAAGGCGGCGACCCCTTCGACCTCGCCAACTGCCAACTCACCCACCGACGCTGCAACCAACGCAAAGGCAACCACGCCTACACCCGACTCCACGACACCGCCAAGCCGGCCACACCCAAACCCGCACCCAAACCCATCCCGCTCAGCCGCGCATGGTAGGGGCACCATCCCCTCCCCACCACGCCAAGCCCCCCACGGCTCATAGGGTCACAAATACCCCCGGAACCCGTTTTTTCCACGGAACCAAGCCCCGGCCCCGACCACACGACGCCCACGACGGCCACCAACGACCCCGCCAACGCCACGACACGCCCACACACCCCAAAAACGGCGGAAACAAGCCAAAACCACGACACACGGACGACCCCGCCGCCACCTCCCACCATCCGCGGAAAAACCGGAAAACACACCCCAAAAACGGCGGAAACAAGCCAAAAAAGCGTTACAAAACGGTATAATGGAGGCATGAGCGGAACCACCTGCCCGATCTGCGGCGCCTACATGGGCCCCGACCGCGGCCACGGCGGCAGCCCCAGACGCTACTGCTCCGGCCGCTGCCGCACCGCCGCATGCCGACGCCGCAAGGCCATCCCCAAGACCCTCACCGACCTGCCCCGATGGACACGCTGCGTCGGCAAACGGCCCATCCAACCCGACGGACGACCCGCATCCAGCACCGACCCGACCACATGGAGCCGCTTCGAGGACGTGCTGTACGGCGCCGGCGACGGCTACGGCATCATGCTCGGCGACGGACTGGCATGCTACGACCTCGACCACATCCTCGACGGCCGCACCATCCGACCACGACACCCCGGACGCCTCATCGTCGACAAACTCGAACGCGAAGGCAGCATATACGCCGAAATCAGCGTCTCCGGCGAAGGCCTCCACTACCTCATCCACTCCGACGCCCCGAGCTGGCGCCACGGCGACGTCGAATTCTACAGCCACGGCCGATTCATCCGCATCACAGGCCGCACATGGAACCCCAGCCACCCATGACCCACAGGAGGACGACATGACCGCCACGCAGGCACAGGCACTCAAAGCCCTCGCCGCCGGCGACGCGGCCGCACGCCCCCACCAAGGCCGCACGCGCGGCACCTACCACACCGACGACCCCACACCCCGCACCACGCCCGGAGAACCCACCACCATCGCCCTCGCCGCCGCACACGCCCTCACCCGACACCACGACCCAATCCAAGCCATCCAAGAAGCCCTAGGCCACCGGCCGACACCCAACGCCATCCTCGTCGCAGCCATCCCACTCGCCTACAACGACACCGACACGCAAACCGCCACCGCCATCACGCGAACCCTCGCACCACAGGCCACCCACGCGCTCGCCAGACTCACCCGATACGCCAGACGCCTCATCCACGGCCGCACCCCACAGGAAGCCACCGGCAGCGCCAGACGCCTCCACCGCATCACCACCACACCCGAACACGCCATCGCCACCACCACACCCGACGACACCCAAACCGCCGCCATCTGGTGCCTGCTCACCACCGACACCACCACCGCCTGCACCATCAAGGCCCTCAACCTCGGCGACGACACCCAAACCACCACCGCGCTCGCCGCCGCCCTCGCCGCCATCGCCCACGGGCCGACCCCGACCCCGACCGCATGGGACGAAACCACCGGCATCGACCGACGCACCGCCGACGCGCTCGCCACCGCATGAAGGACAAGATGGCCCACACCAAACCCGACATCATCGCCAACGACCCCTACATGTCCGCCAAATGGGACCAGCTCACCGACGGCCACGACCTCGACCCCGAACACATCCCTACGCTCACCCTCCTCGTCAACTGGTACGCCATCCTCGACCGATGCATGCGCGACCTCACCCGAAGCGGCGACACCACCGTCGCCTACACCAACGACCAAGGCGACATCCGCGCCATGCCGCAGATCGCCACCATGAAACAGGCCAGCGCCGAAATCAGGGCCCTCACCAAGCAACTCCACCTCGACGCGCACGGCGACGCGGCCGCACACGACACCGGCGGCGAAACCCCGCTCGACCGCGCCAGACGCGCGCGACAACTCAAACTGAAAGTCAGAAATGGCGGCAAAACTCAAAGGAAGGCAGCAGCCTAGCCTCGACGTCACACCCAAACACTGGCAGACCTACGGCCCGGACGCCTGCGCGCTCGCCGAGGACTACGGCATGCACGCCGACCCATGGCAGCGCCACGTCCTCGACGGCTTCATGGGCATCCTCAAAAGCGGACGCTGGGCCGCCGACGACTGCGGCATGAGCCTTCCCCGCCAGAACGGCAAGAACGGCGTCCTCGAAATCTACGAACTCTACGCCACCGCCATCCTCGGCCTGAAAATCCTGCACACCGCGCACGAGGTCAAAACCTGCCGCAAACACTTCATGCGCATGAAGAACTGGTTCGAAAACGACCGCCAACACCCCGAACTCGCCGCCATCGTCGACGACATCCGCAACACCAACGGACAGGAGGGCATCTTCCTCAACAACGGCGGCAGCATCGAATTCATCGCCCGATCCAAAAGCTCCGGCCGAGGCTTCACCGTCGACATCATCGTCTGCGACGAGGCGCAGGAACTCACCGACGAACAACTCGAAGCCATCCAACCCGCCAACAGCTCCGCCCCCAGCGGCAACCCGCAAACCATCTACGCCGGCACCCCGACCCCTCCCCACAGCAACGGCACCGTCTTCGAACGACTCCACCGATCCGCCAAACAAGGACACGCCAGACGACTGTGCTGGTATGAATGGGGAGTCGACGAGGTCGGCGACATCCACGACCGCACCAGATGGGCGCAGGCCAACCCCAGTCTAGGCATCCGACTGCTCGAAACCGTCGTCGAAAGCGAAGCCACGAAATTCACCCCCGACGGCTTCGCCCGCGAACGCCTCGGATGGTGGGACGACAGCAAAACCGCCGACAGCGTCATCGACCCCAAGGACTGGGACGCCTGCAGGACCGCCGACCCTTGCAGGCAGGGGCGCAACAGCTTCGCCGTCAAATTCAGCCCCGACGGCAGCACCGCAAGCCTCGCCGCCTGCGTCCGACCACCCAAGGGAAGCGACCTCAAACCCCACATCGAACTCATCGACACCAGAAGCATGCGCAACGGCGTCGGATGGCTGACCGTCTTCCTGTCCGCCAGATGGAGACAGACCATCGGCATCGTCATCGACGGCCTCGCCGGCGCCCCCACGCTCGTGCAGGAGCTCAAGGACAAAGGGGTAAGCGCCCGCGTCATCATCACACCCAACGCGCGGCAGATCGCCGACGCCGTCAGCATGCTCGAACGCGCCATCGCCGACCACACACTCACCCACTTCGACCAGCCGACCCTCAACGACGCCGCCGCCCACGCCCAACACCGCAGGGTCGGCAAAGGCCACGGCTTCGACAGCGGCGACGAAACCGTCGACATCACACCCCTCGAAGCCGCCGCGCTCGCCTACTGGAACCAGAAGACCTCACGACGCGACCCCGACAGAAAGCAAAGGATGGTGAAACTCGCATGAGCGCACTCACCGCGCCCGTCACCGACTGGTCAAACCTCGGCATCGCCTTCTCCCCGCCCGTCAACGCCATCGGACTGTCCGAGGAGACCGCCGACCTGCTCGCCGATCTCGTCAACGTGTGGAACCGCAAACGCGCCCGCAACGGCCTGCGCAGCGCCTACCTCGACGGCAAGCACCGGCTCGACCACATCGGCTTCTCCATCCCGCCGGCCATGCGAGACATCGAGGAGGTCGTCGGATGGCCCGCCAAGGCCGTCAACGCCCACGCCGAACGATGCATGTTCGACGGCTTCGTCAGCCCCAACGCCGAGGACGACCCCTTCGACCTCAACGCGATACTCTCCGCCAACCGGTTCGACATCGAACTGCCGCAGGCCATCCGATCCAGCATGACCCACAGCGTCAGCTTCGTCAGCGTCAGCCAAGGCGACGAGATCGCCGGCGAGCCTCCCGTCATCATCATGCCTCACTCGGCCCAATGGAGCAGCGGCCTGTGGAACTTCCGAACCCGATCCCTCAGGGCCGGCATGGCGATCAATGACGTCGACGAACTCGGCCGACCCACCATGCTCACCATCTACACGCCCACCGAGGTCGTCACCCTCACCAAGGGCACGCAATGGTACGTCAGCGACATCTGGCGGCACGGACTCGGCCGCGTCCCCATGGAAGCGCTCACCTACCGGCCCGACATCGACCGGCCATTCGGACGCAGCATCATCACGCGCGCCGTCATGAGCATCACCGACGACGCCGTGCGCACCGTCATGCGCACCGAGGTCAGCGCCGAATTCTTCTCGGCGCCACAGCTCCTCCTTCTCGGCGCCGATCGGGACAGCTTCACCGACGACCACGGCGACCCCATACCCGTATGGGAATTCATCATCGGCCGCATCAACGCCATCGGCCGCGACGACAACGGCGACATCCCCACCGTCGAACAGATCAGCCAGCAAAGCGTCCAGCCGCACATCGAACAGATGCGCGAACTCGCCTGCCGGTTCGCCGGCGAAACCAACGTCCCCGTCTCGAGCCTCGGCGTCGTCACCGACAACCCCAGCAGCGCCGAAGCCATGCTCGCCGCCGAAAAGGATCTCGTCATCGACTGCTCGGCCGCCAACCGCGTCTACGGCTCCGCGCTCCGCCGAGTCGCGCAGGACATCGTCATGATCCGCGACTCGACCACCGACATCACCGACGAAATGGCCGCCATCACCGCACGCTGGCGCAACCCGGCACTGCCCAGCGTCATCGACAGCGGCGACGCCATCGTCAAACTCGTCGGAGCCTTCCCGTGGCTCGCCGACACCACCGTCGCACTCGAGGAGGTCGGCTTCACCGACAGCCAGATCACCAGACTGCTCGCCGAACGACGCCGCAGCCAAGCCACCGCCACCGTCGCCAGCATGCTCGACCAGCTCACCGAACCAAGGACCGGCAATGACGACACGAACCCAACTCAACCGGCTCAATAAGACGCAGCAGCAATCCGTCCAGCTCGCCATCCGCGAAATGCGCACCCTCTGGGCCAGCATCGGCAACCTCAGCCCCGAATGGCAGCACGACCTCCTGCTCGACCGCATCCCGCAGATCGCCGAACGCTACGGCGACATCGCCGCCACCGCAGCCGCCGAATGGTACGAACAGACCAGACCCGACGGCACGCCATACGAAGCCATCCCCTACGGCAGCTTCAACCCCGACGCCATCCGCGGCAGCGTCGACGCCAAAGCCTACCCGCTCCTCGAGGAATACGGCCCCACACAGGCCGCCAGATTCCTCGAAGGCGCCATGCAACGATGGGTCAGATACGCCGGACGCCAGACCATAGCGCGCAACTGCACGCTCGACCCCCTCAAACCACGATGGGCCAGAGTCCCCAGCGGCGCCAAAACCTGCGCGTTCTGCGAAATGCTCGCCTCACGAGGCTACGTCTACACCAGCCAACAGACCGCCGGCGCGCTCTCCCAATGGCACGACCATTGCGACTGCAGCATCGTCCCCCAATGGGACCAGAACGCCACCGCCATCGAAGGCTACGACCCAGACCTCTACTACGGCCGATACCTCGAGGCATGGCATGCCGCCGGCGGCGAAGGCTCCACCATCGAACAGGTCACGCACTGGATGCGACAACTCCACCCCGACGCCTACACCGACGCCTGAGACTTCCACGGCACACCGTGGCGGCACCCGCACGACACGCGGGGACAACCCAACCCAACGAACCGACCCGGCGGAAACCGGGGAAACGGAGAACCCATGATGCATATCGCAGCCATGCGCCACCACAACCGCATCGTCACCATCGACAACCCGCCCGAGGGCGGCTCCGCAACCGAACCGGGAACACAAGGCGAGCACGAAGACGAACAGCGCACCTTCACCACCGAGGAGGTCAACGCCATCGTCCAGAAACGACTCGCCAAGGAACGCAACTCGGCCGAAAACACCGAACTCCGCCGCAAGGCCAAGCTCTACGAGGAAGCCGAGAACGCCAACAAGACCGAACTGCAGAAACTGCAGGACCAAAACCGGAAACTCAGCGAGGAACTCGAGCAAAGCAGACACGGCCAGCTCATCGCCGCCGCCTGCATCCGCCACAGCATCCCCGCCGAATACGCCGACCTAGTCAACGGCCACGACGAGGACACCATCGAAGCCTCAGCCGCCAAGATCGCCAAACTCGCCCAAGCCGCACGACAACCCCAAACCACCACCGGCGCCACTACCGTCCCCGGCGAAGGCCGCCAACCCAACGCCAACGGCAGCGTCACACTCGACGAACAGATCGCCGCCGCCGAAAAGGAAGGCAACACCGCGCTCGCCATCGCCCTCAAAAGCATGAAGCTCGCCGAGGCCGCCCGCCGATAACCACACGAAAGGACCACAACCATGCCCGGAATCACCAGTCAGGCAACCACCTACAACCTTCCCAACTACGTCGGCGAACTGTTCGCCGTCAGCCGCGAGGACACCCCGCTGCTCTCCGCCATCGGCGGACTCACCGGCGGCCGCTCCACCACAAGCACCCTGTTCGAATGGCAGGGCTACGACCTGCGCGACCCCGACCCCGACCGCCAGCGCCTCGAAGGCGCCGCCGCCCCCGCCGGAGAGGCCCGCGTCCGCTTCAACGCCAACAACGTCGTCGAAATCCATCAGGAGACCGTCGACGTGAGCTACACCAAGCAGGGCGCCGCCGGCCAGCGCAACACCAACGGCATGCCCGTAGTCTCCGTAGGAGGCACCGCCGTCCCCGCCGACGAGCTCGGCTGGCAGATCGAACAGCAGCTCAAGCAGATCGCCCGCGACGTCGAGGCCAGCTTCATCACCGGCGAATTCCAGAACCCCACCGACAACACCGCCCCCCGAAAGACCCGAGGACTCCTGCAGGCCATCCGCACCAACGCCATGTCCACCGAGCACACCGCCGCCACCCTCACCGCCGACGACGTGCTCGACCTCGCCCAGACCGCATGGGACAACGGCGGCATCCGCGAGTCCGAGACCCGCACCATCGTCGTCAACTCGACCCTCAAGCGCGCCCTCACCCGATGCTTCGTGACCGACCGCAACTACCGCGAGTCCACCCGCGACGTCGGCGGCGTCAACCTGCAGACCATCGAGACCGACTTCGGCCTGTTCAACATCATGCTCGACCCCTACATGCCCAAGGACAAGCTGCTCGTCCTCAGCCTCGAGGAACTGGCCCCCCGGTTCCTCGAAATCCCCGGCAAGGGCCACTTCTTCGCCGAACCGCTCGCCAAGACCGGCTCCTCCGACCGCGTCCAGCTCTACGGCGAGATCGGCCTCGAATACGGCAACGAACGCGCCCACGCCGTCCTCACCGTCGGCGCCAGCGCCGCCACCACCCACGTCACCGGCGTCACCTTCGACAAGAAGACCATGAGCGTCGCCGTCAAGGCCACCAACACCGTCAAGGCCACCGTCGCACCGCTCGACGCCACCGACAAGACCGTCCAATGGCAGTCCAGCGACCCCGCCAAGGCCACCGTCAAGGCCGCCGACGACGACCCGCTCACCGGCGTCGTCACCGGAGTGGCCGCCGGCACCACCGACGTCACCGCCACCACCACCGACGGCAGCAAGACCGCCACCGTCGCCGTCACCGTCAAGGCCTGACCCCAAAGGGGACGACATGCCCGACGAGGACGAACAGCGCGACAAGCCATTCGCCACCGTCAAGGACCTCGAGGCACGATGGAGCGGACACTACATCGCCGGCACCGACATGGAGGAACACGCCGAAACGATCCTCGCCGACGCCAGCGACCTCATCCGCACCTACCCCGGACACCGGAGATGCGGCGCGGCCACACTCAAGCGCATCTGCTGCGCCGTGGCCCGCCGCTACCTCGAAGCCGAGGAACAGGACCTGTCCAACGTCACCAACCTGACCGAAACCGTCGGCCCCGTCAGCCACAGCTACGCCTTCGGCACCGCCAGCGGCGACCTACGCCTCTGGCCCAGCGAGGAAAAACAGCTCGGCGTCGGCCGCCAACGCGCATGGTCCATCGACCCGCTCACAGGGGAGAGCCGGCCATGAAACGCATCCACGGACAGACCATCGTCATCACCCGACGCCGCACCACCGGCACGGACGAATGCAACGACCCCATCATCGAGGACCTGAGACCGGAAACCGTGCGCGACGCCATCGTCGCCGACGCGCGGCAGGCGAACCTCACCGACCCCGCGCGACCGCAGGGAACCTCCACCGCCAAAACCGTCTACCTGCCCCGCACATGGGCATGGAAAACGCTCAAAGGCGCGAGGATCACCATCGACGGACGCGACTACTGGGTCATCGGCGACCCCCAGCCCATCCACACCAACCTCACACCCACCGCATGGCACCCCGTCGCCATCGACGTGGAAACGGAGGAGGACACGCAATGACCTCGAAACACGGAGTCAGACTCGACCTCAAGGCCTTCGCCGCATACCGGCGCGACCCCACCGTCAAGGCGGCGCTCAGCGACGCCGCACGACAGATGGCCGCACGATGCAACGCCAACAGGCACGATCCCGACGCCGAATACGACGCCGTCGAAGCCACCGACACGCCGGAAGGCAGCATCGCGCTCGTCAGGACCGGAAACATCGCCGCAAGGGCCGACAACGCACGCCACAACACCATCCTCAAAAGCATGACATGACCGGCATCGAAACCACCGTCATCGACTGGATCAACCGGCACGCGCCCGACGGCTACAAGGCGTCCCACCAGACCCCCACCGGAGCCGACGGACGACTCGTCACCATCGAACGCACCGGAGGAACCAGAGACCACATCACCCAGACCGCCACCATATCCGCGCAGGTCTGGTCCCCCAACCGGAAAGAGGCCGAGCGGACCGCCGACCGGATCGCCGACATCCTGCTCGACATGTGGGCCATCCCGCAGATCGCCGACATAGACATCCAATCCATCACCCACAACCCCAACCCCGGACCCCCATACCGCGAACGCTACCAGATCACGGCAACCATCACCGCCACAACCGCCTAGAAAGGACCCACCATGACCGCCACCAAGAACAACAAGAAGAACGTCAGCCTCGGCAAGCCCATGGTCGCCGGCGTCGCCTACCGCGCACCCGCCGGCACCGCCCTCCCCGCCGACGCCACCAGCGACCTCGACGACGCATTCGCCTGCGTCGGCTTCATCGGCAGCGACGGCATCACCAACGCCACCGACACCGACACCACCACCGAGACCGACATGGGCGGCGTCACCGTCATCAACGAGATCAGCAGCTACGCCGAAACCTACCAGTTCGTCATGATCGAGACGAAGAAGGAATCGCTGCAGGCACGCTACGGCGACGCCAACGTCACCGAACATGAAGACAAGATCAGCGTCTCCCACACCATGCCCACCGGCGAATCCAGCGAATGGGTCTTCGAAATCCTCATGACCGGCAACCGCGTCAAGCGCATCGTCATCCCCGACGCCACCCCGAGCGAATTCGGCGACATCACCTACAACAGCACCACCGTCATCGGCTACGACGTCACATGGGCCGCCAACCCCGACGACCGCATCGACGGCGCCACCAGCAAGGAATACATCGCCCCGCTGGGCGCCGCAGCCGCCGCGGCCCTCGTCAACACCATCGACAAGGCCTGAACGGCCGACACAACAACCGGAAAGGACGCCAAATGGCAGCCACCAAGACCCCACGGGACCACAAGCAGCCCAAGGACAAGCCCCGCACCATCACCGTCATGGGCGCGACGCTCACCATCGACCCGGCCGTGTTCGACGACCTCGACATGGTCGAACTGCTCTACGACATGCAGCACTCCGACGAGAACCCGGACGCCAGCTTCGACATCGTCCCCTTCCTGCGCAAGCTCTGCGGCGACGACTACCCGGCCGTCAAACAGGCCCTCCGCGACCCGGACACCGGCCGCATCGGCTTCGACAAGGTAGGCGAATTCACCACGCAGGTCATCGAAGCCATCAACCCAAACTCCTCACGCTCGTAGGAATGATGGACGCCGCCCCCGACGCGCTCAGGGCCGACATCCAACGCTTCTACGGGCTCGACCTCGACGAGCTCGGCCACTCCGTCCGCCCCCGACGCATGGCCGACCTCGCCGCCAACCTCCCGACCAACGCCACCATCTGGGGACGCATCGACCCCAAGGCCCAATGGGACGTCGCCACCCAGCTCCTCGCCGACATCGCCGACAACACCGCCTTCAACGCATGGACCAAAACCAAGGCCGCCCAGCAAGGCGCACGATGGCGCGGAGCCATCCCACGGCCCGGCAGCCAGCCCGACACCGACGTCCAGACCCTCGAACCCGACGACATGCTGCGCATCCTCAGCATGCCAAGAACCTAGAAAGGAGCACCAATGGTCGCGCTCGCGCACGCCTACGTCCAGATCGTCCCCAGCATGCAGGGCGTCGGAAAGGCCATCGAGAAATCGTTCGGCGGCGCGAGCGAAACCATCGGCCGCAGCCAAGGCGGCAAACTCGGCGGCGGCATGTCCAGCGGCTTCGCCGGCAAGATCGGCGCCATCGCCGGCATCAGCCAGACCATCGCCGGACAGGCCCTCGACGCATTCCTCGGACTGGCCGGCGGCATCACCGAAGCATCCGACAGCAGCCAGAAATTCGCCAGCACCCTCCAATTCGCCGGGGTCGGCGAACAGCAGATCAGACAGCTCACCGCCAGCACGCAGGAATACGCCGACAAAACCGTCTACGAACTCAACGACATCCGCAACACCACCGCACAGCTCGCCGCCAACGGAGTCCCCAACTACGACCGCCTCGCCGAAGCCGCCGGCAACCTCAACGCCGTCGCGGGAGGCACGGCCGACACCTACAAAAGCGTCGCCATGGTCCTCACCCAAACCGCCGGACAGGGAAAACTGACCACCGAGAACTGGAACCAACTCTCCGACGCCATCCCCGGCGCCAGCGGCAAAATCCAGCAGGCCCTGCTCGACATGGGCGCCTACACCGGCAACTTCCGCGACGCCATGAGCCAAGGCGAAATCAGCGCGCAGGAATTCAACGACGCCATCATGCAGCTCGGCTTCACCGACGCCGCCGTCGAAGCGGCGACCAGCGCCGCCACCATCGAAGGCGCCATGGGCAACCTCGAAGCCAGCGCCATCAAACTCGGCGCCGCCATGCTCGACGAAGTCAAACCCGCCGTCACCGGCGGCATCGGCCTCCTCTCCGACGCCATCACCAACGCCGTCCCCATCGTCCAAAACGCCATCGGCGGCATCACCCAATGGATCGGACAACTCTGGCAATCCCTCAACGACAACGGCGCCGTCACCGCCTTCAAAGCCGCATGGGACGCCATCGCCGACGCCATCGGCGGCATCGCCACCATGGTCGTCGACTGGACCCACCTCATCCCGCCCGACACCATCGCCAACGGCATCAAACTCGTCGCCGATGCGCTCAACTGGTTCATCCAGCACGGGCCCGCACTCACCCCGATCATCGCCGGCATCGGCACCGCCTTCGCCGCCGTCAAAGGCTATCAGGCGCTCAACGCCGGACTGCAGGCCCTCACCGGCACCATGAACGCCGTCACCACCGGGGCCAAAGGACTCAGCAACGGCATCATGCTCATGATGGACCTCGGAGGACCCGTCGCCACCATCAAACAGATGGCATCCAGCATGAACATCGTCAAAACCGCCCAAGCCGCATGGAACGCCATCACCACCGCCGCCACCGCCGTCCAAGGCGCCTTCAACGCAGTACTCGCCGCCAATCCCATCGGACTCATCGTCACCGCCATCGCCGCCGTCGTCGCCGCACTCGCTCTCTTCTTCACCCAAACCGAAACCGGACGACAGCTCTGGGCCTCCTTCACCCAATTCATCAGCAGCGCATGGCAGACCGTCGTCACCACCATCACCGGATGGGGACAGCAGATCGCCAACTTCTTCACCGTCACCATCCCCGCCGCCTTCCAATCGGCCCTCGCATGGTTCCAACAACTGCCGGCCAACATCGCCACAGCGCTCACCACCATCATCACCAACGTCGCCGCATGGGCCACCAACATGGCGATGCAGGCGCTCGCCGCCGGCCAGCAGTTCGTCTCCAACGTCGTCAACTTCATCACGACGCTGCCCGAAACCATCGCCTACTGGCTCGCCTACATCATCACGTTCGTCGTCGTATGGGTCGCCGAAATGGCCCAGAACGCCCTGCAGGCCGGCCAGCAGTTCCTCAACAACGTGGTCAGCTTCGTCACCCAACTGCCCGGAAGGGTCGCGTCGTTCCTGTCCAACGCCATCAGCAACGCCGCCAACTTCGCGTCGCAGATGGCCCAAAGCGCCACGCAGGCCGGCCAGCAGTTCCTCAACAACATCGTCAGCACCCTCTCCTCGATCCCATCGAGGGTCGCCAGCATCGGCAGCAACATCGTCAGCGGACTCGTCAACGGCATCACCGGCAGCATCGGCCGCGTCGCCTCGGCCATCATGGGCGGCGTCAGCAACGCCATCGCCAGCGTCAAGAACATGCTCGGCATCCACTCGCCAAGCCGCGTCTTCCGCGACGAGATCGGCCGCATGTCCGGCAAGGGCCTCGCCATCGGCTTCGAGAAAAGCGCCGACATGGTGTCCAAGGCCGCCGCCGACATGATCCCCGAAATCGACGAACTCACCCCGTCCCTGCGCATCCGCACCGACGTCACCGCCCGCCACACCGGCATCAGGCCCACGCCGACCGCAGCCGACCTGCGCGACGCGACGCCCGCGCAGGACCCGACCACGACCGCGTCCGACCTGCGCGACGCCATCGCCGACGCCCTCAAGGACGGCGTCGTCCTCATGCTCAACGACCGGGGCTGCGAGGTCATGGCCGGCAAGCTCGCCAAACCCATGGGATACCAACTCGAAAAAACCGCACGAAGGGGAAGATGACATGCTCAACCACCGCCGCTCACGCATCCCCCGCGTCGACGGCATGACCATCGACGGCACACCCGTCGAACTCGCCATGCTCACCATCGGCAGCGGGGGAGTCGCCATCGACGTCGCCGAACCCTCCGTATCCACGGAAACCATACCCGGCATGCCCGGCACCACCGACGTCACCATCGAAGACGACACCGGCGCCGCATACCCCGGCGACCGCACCATCACCGTCAACCTCATCGCCATCGGCGGCGAGGACGACATCAACGCCGCCAAACAATGGCTCGGCGCCCTCAACGGCCGCACCACGTCCATCGCATGGCGCGGACTGCCCGGCGAATACCGAGGACGCCTAGCCATCGGCGCATGGACCGACGCATGGGCCTACGACAGGCAGACCCACTCCAAAACCGACATCACCCTCACCGCCGGACCATACCTGCACGGACGCCGAACCAGCAGGACCCTCACCGCCGGCGCCAACACCATCGCCGTCAAAGGCAACCGCCCATGCTGGCCCAGCATCACGCTCACACCGGCATCCGGCGCCAAAACCGCATCCATCACCGACGCGCGCGGACGCAAAATCGCCATCACCGCCGCGGCCACGCTCACCGGCACCATCACCATCGCCACCGACCCCCACAACCGCGAAACCAGAATCAACGGCAACCTCACCACACCAACGCTCGACAGCGACTACTTCCCCCTCCTCCCCGGCGCCAACAAGCTCACGCTCGCCGGATGCACCGGAAGCATCGAATGGGAGCCGAACACACTCATCTAGGAGACCACCACATGCGCTTCACCGTCTTCGACCGATGGGGAAACCCCATCGGCGACATCCCCGACGTCCTCAAAGCCGACCGCACACGCGCCACCGACGCGACCGACACGCTCGACATCACAGCCATCGGAGAGGTCAACAAGGACGAGCGCATCGTCTTCAAGGACACCATGGGCCGATGGGCCGAATACATCTGCCAATCCAACGACACCCAACGCGCCACCGGCATCCCCGTCACCACGGCCTACTGCTCCAACAGCATCAGCGAACTGTCCCGCACCTACATCGAAGACAAACGCAACCGCAACGCCAACGCAGCCGCCTGCCTGTCCAAAGCCCTCGAAGGCACACGCTGGCGGCCCGGCACCGTCGAAACCGGCACCACCACAACCAACACCGACCTCGCCTTCTACCACTGCAGCGTCCTCGAAGCCATCCAAAGCATCGCCGACACCTACGGCCTCGAAATCGAAACCGAAATCCAACCCGACCCAACCCACACACGCATCGCCACCCGCATCGTCCACATGGTCGAACACCGCGGACGCAAGACCGCCACCCACCGATTCGAATACGGCAAGGACCTCGTCGACATCACACGGGAAGTCGACGCCACCGACGTCGTCACACGACTCTACGGATGGGGCAAAGGCGTCCAAACCACCGACGCCGACGGCGAAACCACCGGAGGATACGGCAGAAAACTCGACTTCGCCGACGTCAACGACGGCAAAAAATACGTCGAGGACACCAACGCCACCCAAAACTGGGGCATCCCCGGACCCAACGGCGAAAAACTCCCATCCACCGACGACGTCGAATTCGGCGACTGCGACGACCCCGCCGAACTCCTCCGCCTCACCAAAGCCGAACTCGCCAAACGAACCCAACCCATCGTCTCCTACACCGCCAACGTCGCCGCCCTCGGCAAAGCCGGCCTCGACCCCGAAGGCGTCGACATCGGCGACGACATCCAAATCGTCGACACCTCATTCCCCACACCACTCAGACTCGAAGGACGCATCCTCAAAATCGAGGAGGACATCGTCGGCGACCTCGCCGACACCACCATCACCCTCGGCAACATCAGCCAGTCCTACACCCAACGGCTCAACGCCCAGCAGCAGGCACTCGACAAACTCGTCTCCAACTCCGGGGCATGGGACTCAGCCGCATCAGGCAGCGGACCCTACATGCGCGACCTCATCGACCGCATCAACCAGATCATGAACGAAACCGGAGGCTACGCCTACCTCGTCCCCGGACAAGGCATCTACGTCTACGACAAACCCAAGGACCAAAACCCCACCCAAGCCATCCAGATCGGCGGAGGATACTGGCGCATCGCCGACAAAAAGAAAAGCGACGGAGACTGGGACTGGCGCTCGCTGGCCAACGGCCACGGCATCTTCGCCGACACCATCTTCACCGGACGGCTCAGCGACGCCGCGGGCCTGAACTTCTGGAACCTCGACACCGGGGAATTCAGCCTCAGCTCACGCACCACCGTCGGCGGCCAGACCGTCGACAGCATCGCCCAAAACAAGGCCGACGCAGCCCTCACCAGCGCGAAAAACGACTCCACCACCAAGGCCAACAACGCGCTCACATCCGCCAAGACCTATGCCGACACCGGCGACAACGCCACACTCGCCGCCGCCAAGACCTACGCATCAAACCAAGCCCAAAGCGCCGTCGACAACCTCGACAGGGAACTCACCCAACTCGAAATCTTCAACCGACTCACCAACAACGGACGCACACAAGGCATCTACCTCAGCGGCGGACTCCTCTACATCAACGCCACCTACCTGCGCACCGGCATCATCAGCGGCGGATCGTCATACTGGAACCTCGACACCGGCGCCTTCACCACCTACAACATGCGCGCCAACAACATCACCGCCACCGGCACCTTCTCCTGCGGCCAAACCTCCAACCGCACCGAACTCAACTCAACCGGACAGCTGGCCGGCTACAACAACAGCACCAAAATCGGCTACATCGACTACAGCTCCACCAGCACCGACGTCGACAACCCCAGCATCATCAACCGCGGACTCCAACTGCAGGCCCAAGGCATCGTCCGCATCAGCAGCCCACGCACCTCCATCGCCGCCAGCAGCAGCGTCGGAGCCACCGCCGCCTACGGATGGACCGGAAACGCCAGACAGCAGATCGTCAGCAGCATCACCGACAACGGCAACGGCACCATCCGATGGCACTACGGCACCATGACCATCAAAGTCGTCAACGGCCTCGTCACCAACATCACCACATTCACCTAAACCGGAAAGGACACCGCATGAACCGCATCATCGCCTACTGGGCCCACGACCCCGTCGGCAACAACGAAGGCATCATCACCAACTACGACACCGCGACCCTCAAACAGGCCGAAGCCAACGGCATCATCATCATCGCCGAACACGAGGACGGCACCCGCGAAAAAGTCAACGCCGAAGACGTCACCGAACCCAACATCCAAGACTCCGGCATCTTCACCTTCGTCACACCCCAATACGTCGACGACCGCACCACAGCCGCCTACGAAGCAATCAAAAGCATCGCCGACGCCGTCACCCCCATGATCCCCACGGCGCTCGCCGCCGACGGACAGCCAAGCCCACTCGACACCATCACCGCCAACCTCGAAAAACTCAAAGCACTCACCGACACCAAGAAGGACGACAATGGCAACTCTTGACGACTTCCGCAACGCCACACCAGACCCCATCCGACTCGACTTCGCCAACGGATGGATCGGCGACGTCCGACTCAACAGCGGCGACGTCAACGGCCGCACCATCACCGTCGAAATCACCGACAACGGCCTGCCCATACAACCCACCGGCATCACCGCCGCGCTCGCCTACAACACCGACCCCGGCGGCGACCTCGGCGACCGCGTAGCCATGACGACCGTCCCCGACGCCGAGACCGCGACCTTCCGGGCGGCCGTCCCGAGAAAGGCGCTGCTCAAACCCGGCCCCATCCTCCTCGGCATCGAATTCACCGTCAACGGCACCAAGACATGCTCGAGGAACTTCCACGGCATCGTCGAACGCGCCGTGTTCGACTCGACCAGCCCCGACGTCGACGACAAGCTCGGACGCCTCGAACAGCTCATCGCCGACGCCGAACAAGCCACCGGAGACGCCAACGCGGCCGCCTCGAGCGCCACCAGCGCAGCATCCAAGGCCAACACCGCCGCATCCAGCGCCACCAACGCCGCCTCGAGCGCCACCAGCGCGGCATCCAAGGCCAACACGGCTGCCGACAAGGCCAACGCCTCAGCGTCCAAAGCCGACAGTGCCGCCTCGAGTGCCACCAGCGCGGCCGGCAACGCCAACACCGCGGCATCCAACGCCAACGCGGCCGCCTCGAGCGCGAACACCGCCGCGTCCAAGGCCACCGCCGCCGCATCCGACGCCGCCAGCGCCGCCGGAGAGGCCCGCGACGCCGCCGACGCCGCACGAACGTCGGCCATCGAATGGGACCAGCTCTCCGAGGACTGCAAGACCAAGATCGCCGCCACGGCATCCTCCGGCGTCCCCATCGCCACGCAGGAGGAAATCGACCAAGCATACCGCGACGTCATCGAACCCAACCTCTCCGGCCCCGCGCCGCTCACCCAAGACGACATCGACTGGGCAATGTCCATCATCAACCCCTGAAAGGCACACCAATGGCAAACACGCAGAAACTCATGACCCTCGCCGACACCGCCAACCTCATCGCCAAGACCCACCGCAACGCCTCCGGCGGCTCACGCCCCGAATACGACACCGCCGCCGGCGAATACGGCAACCTCAAGGCGTACTGGGACGCCCACCGCGATGGCCGCGTCTACGGCGCCCGATTCCCCAAATACACGTACAGCAACACGCCCACAGGCGTCAAGACCCGCGATAACGCCAACCTCACCATCGAGATCAGCACCAACACCACCGCCGGCCGCGACGACTACGCGGCCCTCAACGCCTTCAAGGTCTTCGACGTCAACGCCACCGTCGACACGGACGGCAAACCACACGTCACCGCCATCAGCGGACTCGACGACCGCTATAAGGCCGACGGCACCAACGGCGACGTCTTCGTCATGGCCTGCCCCTGCTACTACCGCGTCGAGGAGACCGACACCCACATCGAATTCCTCTGGTCCGACACCCACTACGATGGATACACGCCGCAACCCGGCCTGCTCCTCCCGTCCGGCGAGGAACGCGCCACCATGCTCTACGCCAAATACGCAGCCGACCTCGACTCCTCCAACAGGCCCGTCAGCGCGTCCGGCCGTGAGATAGACCGCGAATTCGGATCGCAGAACCGAGCCATCGACTACGCGAAGAACAAAGGCGCCGGATACGCCGGACGCTGCACCGGCGACGACTTCTACATCCAGATCATGCTCCTGCTCAAATATGCGACCAAGAACAGCGACGTCCTCGGCGGCTGCTGGTCCTACTCGCCGCAAACCCCCGTCACCAAGGCCGAGACAGGAGCCAAGCGCGTCATCATCGCCACAAGTCAGGCCGGCAACTGGGAGATCGGCAGCACCGTCAACATCGGCACCGACAGCGAACGCAACAACACCGGCAACTACAGCGCCGCCCGCGCCAGAACGATCCTCAGCAAGACCACCGTCGACGACACGAACACCGCACTCAACCTCGACGGCGACCCGTTCGACACCACCACCGACTGCAAGGTATCCAGCATGCCATGGAAGACCGGCGCCACCGACAAAATCCTCGGCATCGACGGCAGACCCCTGCAGAACAACCCCAGCCGCCAGCCCATCCGACTGCAGGGCATCGAACTGTTCAACGGCATCTGCGAGTCCAGCGCCGACCTCATCGCCAACGCCGTCAAGGACAACGACGACGCCGGCCGCGTCGAACTCTACCGCGTCTTCGACATCGCCAACGCCAGCAAGAACAGCACCTCCACCTACACCAAGATCGGCGAATTCCCCGCACGCACCAAAGCCACCAACGACTCATGGCGCTACTGCGAGGACTTCACCCTCTCCAACGGCGTCTTCATCCCCACCGGCACCGCAGCCACCAGCACCACCGGCCTGTGCGACGGCACCTACGCCAACCCGCTCTCATCGCAGGGGCTCCGACAGGTCCAGCGCTTCGGCGCCCTCTGGTACGGGTCGGCCTGCGGCGCTTGGGCCGCGCACCTGATCGCCGACCTCGGCTGGCGCTGGTGGAGCCTCGGGGGCCGCCTGTCAGCGCTCGGCCGCACGAAGGCATAGCCGAAGTGCGGTTGGGGGTGAGCGAAGCGAGGGGGCGAAAGCCCCCTCATACGCCACCCAGACACCCATATAGGGATTTGCGAAGGTGCCCTCCGCGTTCTCCTGTGCAGTCCAGCGCTTCGGCAACCTCAGGAACGGGTCGAACTGCGGCGCTTGGGCCGCGAACCTGAACAACGACCTCGGCAGGCGCAGGTGGAACATCGGGGGCCGCCAATCCGGAACACTCCTGTCAACACACTTCTTCTTCGCAACTACCCTCCGTCATGCCAACGAGAGGGCACGCCTCGGCCCAGCCGAAAATCAAACCGAGCACGCGGCCGGTAGACGACCCACGCCAGCACCGTCGAACGCCGCCATAGTCCAGATAGGAAACCATTTGAAAACCTACTGCCGGAACATCCGAATCGCCACACCGGCATTCGTCAGAGCCGCAATCGACAGGTTCCTCAAAGGCAAACGCTCAAGACGCGACGTCCAGCAGTTCCTCGAACGCAACCCCGACCTCGACGAACTCGCCCGACAGATCGCCGCGGAAATCCGCAACGGCGACTTCCGCCACACCACCATCCGATACTTCAACCGCACCGAACCCATCACCGGGAAACACAGGATCATCGGACGCCAGACCATACGACACCAGATCTACGACTACGTCGCCGTCGGGGGACTCCAAACACTCCTCGACTCCAAGATCGGCAGATGGCAGACCGCCAGCATCCCCGGCCGCGGCACCATCGACGCCAGACGCGCCATCAAACGATGGACGCGGGAACGCGACAGCAGATGCTTCGTCAAACTCGACGTCCGCAAATACTACCCGTCAATCGACCGCACGACCCTCAAGGCCATGCTCGCCCATGACGTCCGCAACCCCACGCTCCTGCGCCTCGTCAACCACCTCATCGGCCAATACCAAGGAGACAACGGACTCAACATCGGCAGCTACCTCAGCCAATGGCTCGCCAACTACTACCTCTCACCCGCCTACCACCACGCATGTCAGAGCCTGACCGCGACAAGAACCCGACGCAGGACAGGCGCCACCATACGACGCCGGCTCATCACACACGTCGTCTTCTACATGGACGACATACTCCTCATCGGCAAATCCAAACGCGACCTCAAGATAGCCGCCCGCAAACTCGCCTCATACCTCAAAACCAGACTCAAACTCGACGTCCACCCCGAATGGAACGTCAAATGGCTCGACAAGGAACCCATAGACATGGTCGGCTACACGTTCCGCCCGCACGGCCGCGTCAACATCCGCGCCGGCGTCTTCGTCCGAGCCCGACGAACCTTCCGACGCATGAAACGCAACCCGACCAGCATCCTCCTAGCCCGCCGCTGCGCCAGCTACTACGGCTACTTCAAACACAGCGACAGCATCCAATACCGACGCCGCGCGCACATCGACGACATCATGCGCACGGCAAGGAAAACCCTCAGCAACCACACCAGAAAGGAACGCCCATGCTGCAGGAAGTCTCAAGCACCGACCCCCTCGCCAAAGTCGACTACCATCCACGCGGCGACGGCCTCGCCGACATCCGCATCCGCACCGACATCACCACACGACGCACCCCCTCGCACGACGGACAGGCCGAGCTCATCGAATACGTCGCCAAGGAAGCCTACATCGTCAGCACCCTCACCGAACAGGAGGCCATCGAACAGGCCGACGACCTCCTGAGGGCCTACCGCATCGAACACACGCCAGACAGCGAACGCATCAAGGCCCTCGAGCAGGCAAGCCTCGACCAAGCCGAAGCCATCGGCATGATCTACACCCAACTCACGCAGACCACCAAGGAGGAACAGTGATGGAAGACGTCATGGCCCGCATCTACGCACGACTCGTCCTCGCCGGACGCACCAGCCTCGACGACGTCCCCGACAACCTCAAGGACAAAGTCAAACACCACATCGACCCATGGGACGGCCAGACCCTATGAACGAAGGACTCATAGCGCTCGCCGTCGCCATCATCGGAGCCTCGGCCGGAGCCATCGGCATCATCGCCGAATTCGTCACCAACCGCATCGCCGACAAGCCAAGCCGGCACGACATCGCCATCGGCAAACGGCTCGACGAGATCGAGCAGGCCGACCGCAAACGCGACGAACACGCCGAACTCATCGACGACGCGCTCAAGGCCCTGCTGTTCGACAAGATCGCCCGACTCCACGCCGAAACCGTCGAACAGGGCCTCCCGGTCCCCACCGAAATCAAAACCCGAGTCGAAGCCAGCTACGGCGCCTACCGCAAACTCGGAGGCAACGGAGTCGGCAAGCACTACCGGGACGAAATGCTCGAGGCACACGCACGGGAGACCCAGCCATGAAACGCCGCACGCACACCGACCGCGACCCGTCGGAAAACGGCCGACGAGCGCTCGCCGTCGCCATCATCGCCATCATCTGGTGCGTCACAGCCATGACCGTGATCTGGATCATCCTGCTCGGATGCATCATCATCCCCACAACCAAGGCAGCACTGCTTTTCTGGTGGCTGGCCTCAGCCGCCTGACCGCCGGAAACACCAAAACCAAGGCCGTCGCACAACGCGACGGCTTTTTCTATGCCCGAAAAGGGCGGAAAGGAGGCCGTCATGGCCGACGAAACCACCAACCCGACCCAGCCGCAGGGCACCACGCCCTGCCCTGTCGGGGTCAACCCCATGAGCGAGGCCGCAAGCCTCGCAGCCATCGGCGGGAAGGGGTGACGACATGGGCAACCTCAACACCCTCGTCAACCGCATGCGCTACTGGTGCCAGACCGTCAGCCTCGGCTACGACCAGAACCAGCGCTGGGACATCCGTCCCGGCGGCGAATGCGACTGCAGCTCGCTCGTCATCTACGCGCTCAAGGAAGCCGGCTTCGACACCGGAGGCGCCACCTACACCGGCAACATGTCCAGCAACCTCACCGCGCGCGGATGGCGACGACTCCCCAACAACGGCAGCCCCCAGCCGGGCGACATCCTCCTGAACGACGTCCACCACGTCGCCGTGTACTTGGGCGGCGGGCAGCTCGCGCAGGCCTCGATCAGCGAACACGGCACCATCACCGGCGCCGCCGGCGACCAGACCGGCCGTGAGACCAACATCAAGGCCTACTACAACTACCCGTGGAACTGCTACCTGCGCTACGGCGCCGACCAGTCCGCCACCAGCGCGCAGCTCGCCATCGACGGCTCCTGCGGCCCGGCCACCATCGCCAAATGGCAGACCGTCATGGGCACGCCAGCCGACTCCATCGTCTCCGGCCAGCTCGTCCCCGACCAGAAGACCTACTGGCGCCCCGCGCTCGCCGACGAATGCGTCACCTACGGCGGATACGGCAGCCAGCTCATCTGCGCCGTCCAGCGCCGCCTGCGCGACGAACGTCTCTACACGGGAGCCATCGACGGACTCCTCGGACCCGGCACCATCAAGGCCCTGCAGGGCCACTACGGCATCAATCGGGACGCGAGCTTCGGCCCCGACACCGTCCGCCACCTGCAGACCGCCCTCAACCATAACAAGCTCTAGAAAGGACCCACCAATGACCAACACCACAGGCGTCGCCGACCACGCCAGCACCATCGACAAGACCGTCGCCGAGCTCACCGCCGACGACCTGACCCCCGGCGAACCCACCGCCGACACCATGCTGACCAACGAGGTCCCCGACGGCAACGACAACTACGTCCCCGTCTTCAACGCCGCCGAACGCAAGCTCGCCTACCTCGCCAGCGGCACCGTCGGCATGGCCGGCGGCGTCGCATCGCTCGTGAGCGCCGCGGCCGGAGTCCCCGCATGGGTCGCCGTCCTCGGCGGCTGCCTGTCGCTCGTCGGCAGCGGCATCGCCGGCATGTTCGGCGTCCACTACGCCGGCATCAGCAAGTAGCGGAAGGCCCCGCGCCCGAACCAAGCATCGCCCCGCACCCGTCAACGCGACGTGGTGCGGGGCGTTTCGTCGTATACGGCCATCACGCGACAAGATTCACCGCATCCACCGCGATCCGCAGCCTGCCATCCGGCATCGCCACATACCGCTGCGTGGTCTCGACGCTCGCATGCCCCAGCAGCTTCGACACCAGCAGCACGTCATGGGTAGCCTCATACGCCCTAGTGGCGAACCTGTGCCTCAGGCTATGGGCAGTCCACCCGTCGCCCAGCAGCCTCGACAGCCTCTTGCCCACATAGGACGCCTCGACATGACCTCCCCAACGCCCCGGAAACAGATACCCCGATCCGGCCCCGCGCAACTCGGCCGCCAGACCGTCCGACACCGGCACCACACGCTGCACATCGCCCTTGCCGACGACCACAAGACTCCACCCATCCTCACCGCGCACCAGATCACGCGAATGCACCTTGGCAATCTCAAACCGCCTCAAACCGCACTCGGCGCCCAACCGCAGCATCAGACGCTCCGAACCATCGGCCCTAGCCAACGCATCCCCTATGACCGAATCGGGACACGGACGCGGATGCGCCTGCGGACGCTTCACGCTCGGCAACGCCGCGCTCGGATCGTCGTCCATCCTCCCCGTCCTGTGCAGCCACCCGAAAAACGACACGCACGCATTACGCGCCCCCTTGCGAGTCTCCGGCCTCCATTCCCGCGAAGCGAACCAATCGACCAGATCATCGCCCTCGACATCCAACGGCGACCCCATCAGAGACAGGCTCAACGCCGTCAACTGGCACCGCCTCGTCGACAACGTGCTCTCCGCATAAGAGCCGGCCCTGAGATAACCGATCCAACCATCAATAAAATCACGCCAACCCGGCGCAGGATACTTACGTTTAGGCATGGCCCATCACCTTGCCCCACTCCCGACAAACACGCACCATTGCGCGGAAAAGAAAACCGCCGGACCATGAACGATCCGGCGGAACTCGGAAAAGTAGCGGGGCATGGATTTGAACCATGGACCTCTGGGTTATGAGCCCAGCGAGCTACCGAGCTGCTCCACCCCGCGTCGGCTTGCCTTGCGGCAGCTTTATCTACGATAGGAGCTGTCTGCGGAAAGTCAAGTCGGCGTGTCGTGTGAGGGTCGTCGTGTGAGGGGAACCGTGTGCGATGGACACCTGTGCCCGCCGCGCCGGTCGCCCGTTTGCCATAATGGGAACCATGCCTATCAAGATTCCCAGCGGCCTGCCGGCCAGAGCCATCCTCGATTCGGAACGCATCTTCGCGTTGGAGAAGCCCGAGGCGGAGCGTCAGCGCGTCCGTCCGCTCAGGCTGGTGATCCTGAATCTCATGCCCAAGAAGATCGAGACGGAGACCCAGCTGCTGCGTCTGATCTCCAAGTCGCCGCTGCAGGTGGAGATCGACTTCATGAAGACCTCCACGCATGAGTCCACCCATGTCAGCGCCGACCACTTGGTCAAGTTCTACGAAACGCTCGACGCGTTTCGAGACAACTACTACGACGGTTTCGTGGTCACCGGCGCGCCGGTGGAACACATGGACTTCGAACAGGTCGACTACTGGGATGAGTTCAAGGCGATTCTGGACTGGGCCGGGTCCCACGTATTCTCCACCATGTATCTGTGCTGGGGGGCGATGGCCGCGCTCAATTACCGGTACGGCGTGCGCAAGCGTGACCTGCCGACCAAGCTGTTCGGCGTGTTCCCGCAGTATCTGCAGGATGAGTACTGTTTCCTGACCAACGGGTTCGACGAAATCGCCCTGCAGCCCCACTCGCGTCTGGCGGGCGTGGATGAGGGCGACGTGGCCGCCAACCCCGACCTGCAGGTGCTGACCTGGGGGCCCGAATCCGGCCCCGGACTGATCGCCACGCGCGATTTCTCCGAAGTGTTCGCGCTGGGCCACTGGGAATACGGCAAGACCACGCTCGCCGAGGAGTATGAGCGTGACATGGCCAAGGGGCTGACCAACGTGCCGTTCCCGAAGAACTACTTCCCCCATGACGACCCGTCGCTGGAACCGTTGTTCTCCTGGCGCGCCCACGCCAACCTGCTGTGGCGCAACTGGCTCAATTGGGTATATCAGACCACGCCATACGATGTGACCGAGGTGCCGCGGCTGCGCGCCGAGAAGCGGTTGGGCACCGACCGGTCGATCCGCCATGAGCCGGGCGCCCCTCGCACCGACGGGTTCCGACCCTTCCTCGACGACGGATACGGGGTGGTGCGGGCGGCGGCGACCACGATGTGAACGCCTAGATTGTGAAGAAAATCGATGCCGTCGGCTGGAGTGTCGCGTTGATGGCAGGAAGTCGGGGCCGGTGGTAGTATGCGTATCCAGCCGTTCGGAACCGACTCCGATTCCCCGTGGGGACTGTCGGAGTCACGTTCCGCAACCGGGATGGACGGAAGTAACCGTAACGTCACATTTCGCCCGTTCTGTTGGGTTACACTGACAGCAGACACGAAACAGGAGGCGAGAGTATGGGTTCAGTGAGCGACGCGATGCTGCTGGCGGCCGAATCGGGGCCGCATCTTCCCTCCGTGAGCGACTTCCTGCCTCCGGAGATCCTGTTCGAGGGCACGCCGTTCGCCATCAACCGCATCATTCTGGTACGCCTGGTGGCCACCGTTATCATGCTGACGGTCCTGATCATCACCGCGCGCCGCGCCAAGGTCATTCCCGGCCGTTGGCAGGCTGCGGTCGAATGGCTGCTCGATTACATCCGCGACAACATCATCTATCAGGTCATGGGGCCGATTCGCGGTCGCCGTTACGTGCCGATGATCACCACCATCTTCATGACGGTGTTCATCTTCAATCTGTGCGGCATCATCCCCGGTATGAACATCGCGGCCACCGCTTCGGTGGTGATGCCGCTGGCCTTCGCGCTGTGGGTGTTCGTGCAGTATTGGCGCGCCGGCATCAAGGAGCACGGCTTGGGCGGCTTCCTCAAGGAGGAGCTGTTCCCCGCCGGAGTTCCGTGGCCGATCTACATCATCCTGACTCCTGTGCAGCTGCTTGAGCTCGTGCTGATTCGCCCGATCTCGCTGACGGTGCGACTGTTCGCCAACATGGTCGCCGGACATCTGCTGGTCGCCACCTGTTATGCGTTCACCCAGTTCTATCTGATTGAATCCGCGGGCGCCGCGGTCAAGGTCGGTGGCGCGTTGTGGCTGTGCGGCGGTCTGGTGTTCACCTGCTTCGAGATGTTCGTGGCCGCATTGCAGGCATACGTGTTCGCGATTCTCGCCACGGTCTACATCAACCAGAGCTACCCGGAGGCGGAGTAGCCCGGAATATACAGATTTCGGCCCGTGGAGGTCACGGTGCCGTTCGGAATTGTCAGATTTCGGTAAGAAAGGACAACACCATGGATATCATCACCCTCGCCGAAGTTGCCGGTAACATCAGCCTGATCGGTTACGGCATCGCCGCTCTGGGCCCTGGCCTGGGCATCGGCATCGTGGTCGGCAAGGCTCTTGAGTCCACCGCCCGCCAGCCCGAGGTCGCCGGCCGTCTGCAGACCCTCATGCTGATCGGTGCCGCCATGATCGAGCTTCTGGGCCTGCTGGGCTTCGTTGCGTTCATGCTGGCGATGTGATCCGGAGCTGTTCGCTCATCATTGACGGCAGCCCGGTAAACAGAAAGGAGAAGCCATGCCGCTAGCGGAGGAAGAAGTTTCGGGAATCGCGTTGTTCATTCCCGAGATCTACGACATCGTGTGGTCGCTGGTCGTTCTCATCGTCATCGCCGTGGCGTTCTATGTGGTGATCATGCCGAAGTTCCAGGCCGTGTTCGATGAACGCGCCGCCCGGATCGAAGGTGGCATCGCCAAGGCCGAGCAGGCTCAGCGTGAGGCTGAGGACACAAAGCGCAAGTATGAGGAGCAGCTGAGCCAGGCGCGCGTCGAAGCGTCCAAGATTCGCGACGACGCCCGTAGCGAGGCCTCCCACATCATCGCCGACGCTCGTTCCCGTGCCGAGTCCGAAGCGGAACAGATCACCGCCAACGCGCAGCGAGCCATCGAATCGCAGCAGCAGCAGGCGATGGTCAGCCTTAAGGGCGAGATCGGCACCCTGGCCACCGCGCTTGCCGGCAAGATCCTTGGCGCCAAGTTGCAGGACAACGCCACCCAGTCCGCGATGATCGACCAGATGATCGCCGATCTGGACGATGACAAGCAGTGACCGGCGTATCCGACCACGGGAATATGAGGAAAGGGAGGTGACAGATGCGAGGAGAGGCCTCACGTATCGCCGACCGCGTCTCGCGTGACTCGCTGGCCCCGAAGCTTCGGGCCACGGCTGAGGACGCGTGGCGTATCGGTAACGAGCTGTTCTCGGTCACCAATGTGCTCGATCGCAATATCAGGCTCGAACGCGCCCTCACCGACCCATCGCGTCCGGTGGAGGACAAGGTCGCGCTGCTGAACAAGCTGGTCGGCGACCAGGCCCACGAGATGACGATGGAGATCCTCACCGATCTGGTCGGTCGCCGGTGGAGCCGCGTCTCGGACATCGCGAACGCCGTCGAGGATTTCGGCGTGGACGGCATGATGTACTATGCCGACGCCACCGACGCCACGCTGCAGGTCTCGATCGAGCTGGCCGAGCTGCATTCGGCCTTGCTCAACCTGCCGGTGATCCGCTCCGGCCTGAGCAGCGACCGCGCCCCCGCCGAGGCCCGCATCAAGCTGCTGTACGCGCTGGTCGGGAACAAGGACCTCAACAAGGTCACCATGCGTCTGGCGGAGCACGCCGCATGCAATCCGCGCAACCGCAGGTACCTGTCCACGATTCACTGGCTGATCAACAAGTTCTCCCGTCATATGGGCGAGTCGATGGTCACCGTGACCACCGCCGCGCCGCTGAAGCAGGAGCAGGTCGACAAGTTGATCGTCGTGTATTCGAAGAAGCTCGGACGTCCGGTGCACATCAATTCGAACGTCGACCCCACGGTGATCGGCGGCATGCGCATCGAAATCGGCGACGAGGTGACCGACAACACCGTGGTGGCCCAGCTGCAGCAGCTGCAGCGCCGCGTGACCAACGGGATGCGGACCTGAGAGACGTACCAGACAACATAACAAAGAACCAATAAGGAGTGATCATGGCAGAACTGACCATTGATCCCGCCGCGATACGCAGTGCGCTCGAGGATTTCGTCGAGTCGTACAAGCCGAGCGACACACCCACCCAGGAAGTGGGCTATGTGGCCACGGCCGGCGATGGCATTGCGCACGTGGAGGGACTGCCTGGTTGCATGGCCAACGAGCTGCTGACCTTCGAGGACGGCACCCTCGGCCTGGCGTTCAACCTGGACGCCCGCGAGATCGGCGTGGTCATCCTCGGCGACTTCGCAGGCATCGAGGAAGGCCAGGAGGTCCGTCGTACCGGTGAGGTGCTGTCCGTGCCGGTGGGCGACGGCTACCTTGGCCGCGTGGTGGACCCGCTGGGCAACCCAATCGACGGCCTGGGCGAGATCAAGAGCGAAGGCCGCCGTATCCTGGAGGCGCAGGCGCCCGACGTCATGCACCGCCATCCGGTCGACGAGCCGATGTCCACCGGTCTGAAGGCCATCGACGCGATGACGCCGATCGGCCGCGGCCAGCGCCAGCTCATCATCGGCGACCGCCAGACCGGCAAGA
>OLQE01000244.1_pt1 | contig 47522 bp, 45 predicted proteins | sample 1643161 | NCBI WGS metagenome assembly OLQE01 (sample SAMEA3136650, study PRJEB25190) | human gut metagenome
TCGAACCTATGACCCTCTGCTTGTAAGGCAGATGCTCTCCCAGCTGAGCTAAGATCCCATTTGTATGCCTGTCATTATGCTTTCGCTTAACCGACTTCGTTAGTATACTATTTCCGAATCAATGTGTCAACACTTTTTTTATTTTTTTAAATTTTATTTTTTTCATAAATTTCCGACAATTTTATCTTTCAGAATCGCAAGTATCTCCCTGGGAATATAAATGAGCAGTCTCCAGGAACAATACCTTGACGGAAGCGGATAAATTTTCTGACATCCACATTTCTTTCCAATCGCAACACCGCGAAATACATGAAAGTTATTTGTCACGATTCCAATGCTGTAGTCCGTACTGCCGATCAGACGCAGACTGAAGTCCAGATTTTCTTTTGTATTGGTTGACCGTTCTTCTTTAATGAGACGTTCCGGTGAAATACCGTGCTCTGTAAGATATCTGTACATAGCCTCTGCCTCGCTGATCCGCTCCCCGTCGCCCCGTCCTCCGGAAAGCACAGCCTTCGTACCCGGATTTTCTTCCAGATACAGCAAAGCCCTTCTGACTCGTTCCAGAAGGGCTAATGTAAGCTTTGTGCCATTTACATGTGCTCCAAGCACAATTATATAATCCAGATCAGATCTGGTTTTCATTATCTGCCGCAGCAGTGTTTGTATTTCTTGCCGCTTCCACACGGGCATGGATCGTTACGGCCGATTTTGTGCGGTTTTACAACTGTACCTGACTTTTTCTGCTCTTTGTAAAGTTCTTTACGTTTTTCTTCAGTAAAGATGTCGTTCCACTGTGGCAGTTCATACAGCCAGTCAGCCTTTGCATCTACCATGTTCTTATAAAGAAGTTCTTTATCAAAAGCAAGTGTAACTTTGGTATTTTCATCCATGGTCTCGATCGGATTCGGGATCTTAAGGCTGTCGTTGATACCGTCAAGGAAACCAACCATAGTCATAACATCCTGTCCATATTTCTCAGCCAGTTCTTTAACTGTACCGCTTACCACTTCATCCGGATTGGAAAGAAGCTGCTCATAAATGCCTTTTTCGATATTAAAATAGTTTGCCCAGAATCTCTGGAGCTGATTGCGGTCTGCCTGCTGATTGTAGGCAATCTCACGCCACTGCTCTAAGATTGTTTTATCGCTCATTTGTTTATCCTCTTTTCAAAAATTTTGCCTGTGGTTCATTATATCATCTTTTTCACTAAAAGACAAATCATATTGTAATAATTTTTGTGAAAATTCTGTATAAATACTCATATAACGGTCATACTATAAGTGTTCCAATAAGATTTCTTTGAAGAACACTGCAAAAGATAACATAAGAAATACTTATTTATATCCTCCCCTTACGAAAGGTCTCAGGACTGACGCCCATGCCGCGGTTTTGGGGCTTTTCTTTTGTTTTTGTACGAAAAAACGTCTTTTTTATTTCACGCCGAGTGCTTCCAGCTCTGCTGCTGCCTGCTTGAAACTCTTGAAACAGATTGTATGGATTCCTGCTTTCTGTGCTCCCTCACAGTTCACCGGACGGTCGTCAATAAACACACACTCCTCTGCTTTCAGTCCAAACCTGTCAAGCAGTGTCTGATAAATGTCAGCTTCCGGCTTTAACTGCTTCACATCACAGGAAAATACGGTACCGTCCATGTATTTGAGAAACGGCATTTCTTTTTTCGTACGATCCAGCATATATCTGCTATAATTAGACAGTACATATAACTGATAACCCTGGCTTTTCAGATATTTGGTCCAGGTTTCTGCATATGGCATTCTGCGCACGGTCTTTGGTGTATCTCTCATCACTGCCGCAATATCTTTGGCATACTCCGGTGCCAGTTCCTGACACTGGCGCACATAATTCTCCTCGTCATAAAGACCTCTGTCTCTTTCATCCCAGACCGGGCTCTGGAATGTTGCCTTCGCGATACGCTCACGCTTTTCTTCGTCAAAACCAAAGCTGTCGAGATAATCCTGCCAGTTAAATTCCACAAGCACAAGACCTACATCAAAAATCACATTTTTAATCATACTGCTTTTCTCCTGACCATCTTTCTTTTTATTTAGATATTTGAACAACATCAGAATCACATAACACATGACCGCAACAAACATCACCGTAAAAAGTGATGCCATAAATTCCTTCTGGGAAAAGTCGCCCTTCAGTGCAAAATACATCGGAAGGCAGAAAATTACCAGCAGAGCGATTGCTGCGATGATCGCCGCATATTTTTTCCAGTTTTTCATATTTACCTCTTTATTAAACAAATGCGCCGGAGAGTTCCCCGGCGCGTTCTATGTTGCTGATTACTTATTTCTGTAAATAATGTCATTTCTTCCTGGTCCGTTGGAGATCATAGTGATCGGGAAGCCAATCTGTTTCTCAACGAATTCTACATATTTACGGCAGTTTTCCGGAAGATCTTCATAATTCTTGATTCCGCGGATATCTGTTTTCCATCCCGGCAATACTTCAAGAACAGGTTTTGCCTTCTCGAGAAGAGTTGTGGTCGGGAAATCTGTAGTAACCTTTCCGTCGATCTCGTAACCTGTGCATACCGGTATCTCATCCAGATAGCCAAGCACATCAAGTACTGTAAAGGCAACATCGGTTGCTCCCTGCATACGGCATCCGTACTTTGAAGCAACACAGTCAAACCATCCCATACGTCTCGGACGTCCGGTTGTTGCGCCGTATTCTCCACCGTCTCCACCGCGTCTTCTAAGCTCATCAGCTTCTTCACCAAAGATTTCGGAAACAAAAGCACCTGCTCCTACTGCACTGGAGTAAGCTTTGCATACTGTGATGATTTTTTTGATTTCGTATGGTGGAACACCTGCTCCTATTGCACCGTAAGCTGCAAGTGTAGAGGAAGAGGTAACCATCGGATAAATTCCGTGATCCGGATCCTTCAGAGAACCAAGCTGTCCCTCAAGCAGGATCTCTTTACCTTCTTTTAATGCATTCCACAGGAAAAGGGAAACATCTCCTACATATGGAGCAACCATTTCTTTGTATTTCATGAGTTCTTCATAGATCTCGTTCGGATCAAGAAGTGGTTTGTGATACAGATGCTCCAGCATAATATTCTTTGTCTCGACAACATGTGCGATTTTTTCTTTGAGTGCATCATCATCGAACAGCTCATGTACCTGGAAACCGATCTTTGCATATTTGTCTGAATAGAACGGAGCGATACCGGATTTGGTAGATCCGAAGGATTTACCACCCAGACGTTCTTCTTCGTACTGGTCAAACAGAATGTGATATGGCATAACGATCTGTGCTCTGTCGGAGATCATGATCTTCGGAGCCGGAACGCCTCTTTCAACTACTTCATTATATTCTTTGAAGAATACCGGAATGTTCAGTGCAACACCGTTTCCGATCACACTTGTTGTATGGTTATAAAATACACCGGACGGAAGTGTATGCAGTGCAAATTTACCGTAGTCATTTACGATTGTATGACCTGCATTTGCTCCTCCCTGAAATCTTACAATGATATCTGCTTCCTGAGCAAGCATATCGGTAATTTTACCTTTACCTTCATCTCCCCAGTTTGCGCCAACTACTGCTTTGATCATAACACTTTATCCTCCTCGTGTTTTAGACGTTTATTTCCGCGGTCATGCCGAGCATTTCTTTATGTGCATCCAGAACCGGCTGTACAGTCTTTGTAATAAATGCAGTTGTCTGTTCTTTCGCTCTGCCGACATATCTGGACGGATCCATAGATTTCTGAAGCTCTTCGATTGTCAGGTTGAATGCAGGGTCTGCTGCAATTCTCTCAAGAAGGTCATTGTCTTTACCTTCTACCTTAACGGTACGTCCTGCTTCCATGGAAAGCTCACGGATACGCTCATGCAGTTCCTGACGGTCTCCGCCGGCTTTTACTGCATCCATCATGATGTTCTCGGTAGCCATAAACGGAAGTTCTGCCATCATGTGTTTCTCGATAACTTTCGGATAAACAACCAGTCCGTCTACAACGTTCAGGCACAGATCCAGAATACCATCAATTGCAAGGAATCCTTCCGGAATGCTGAGACGTTTGTTTGCAGAGTCATCCAGTGTTCTCTCAAACCACTGTGTAGCGGAAGTGATTGCCGGATTCAGTGCATCTACCATTACGTATCTGGACAGAGATGCGATACGCTCGCTTCTCATCGGGTTACGCTTGTATGCCATCGCAGAAGAACCAATCTGTGATTTTTCGAATGGCTCTTCCACTTCTTTCAGGTGCTGCAGAAGGCGGATATCATTTGACATCTTGTGTGCACTTGCTGCGATTCCTGCCAGAATATTCAAAACTCTTGTGTCAACTTTACGGGAATAGGTCTGTCCGGATACCGGATAGCAGTTCTTGAATCCCATCTTCTCTGCGATCATCGGATCAATCTTATCGATGGTCTCCTGATCTCCTTCAAACAGTTCAAGGAAGCTTGCCTGTGTACCGGTCGTTCCCTTGGAACCGAGAAGTTTCAGAGTGCTCATCACATATTCCAGATCCTCGAGATCCATCAGGAATTCCTGTGTCCAGAGTGTCGCACGTTTACCAACAGTCGTCGGCTGTGCTGGCTGGAAATGTGTAAATGCCAGTGTCGGCTGTTCTTTGTATTTATCTGCAAATTTTGACAGTTCTGCAATGACGTTTACCAGTTTTTTCTGAACCAGTTTTAAAGCTTCGGACATCACAATAATGTCGGTATTGTCGCCTACATAGCAAGAAGTTGCACCCAGATGGATGATTCCTTTTGCTTTCGGGCACTGTACACCGTACGCGTACACATGGGACATAACGTCATGGCGTACCTGACGTTCTCTTTCCTTTGCCACATCATAGTTGATATCATCTTTGTGAGCTTTCAGTTCATCGATCTGCTCCTGAGTGATGTTCAGGCCAAGCTCTTTTTCTGTCTCAGCCAGAGCGATCCACAATCTTCTCCATGTGCGAAACTTCATATCCGGAGAAAAAATGTACTGCATTTCCTTACTGGCATAACGCTCCGAAAGGGGACTTACGTATCTGTCTGTACTCATGTAATTTACTCCTATCATCTCACTCGATTAACCGCAGGAGAAGTATCGCTGCGGTTAATCAGATTTCCTATCATTACGCAGAAATTATATAACATCGCATCATTAAAAGCAATCCCTTTATTCCTCTCCCTGATGAAATTTGCCAAGGAATTCTTTGATTCGTGTATTATTTGAAGAAAATACCTCCTGCGGAGTACCTTCCACAGCGATCACACCTTTATCCATAAAGATAACGCGGTCAGAAATATCACGGGCAAAATTCATCTCATGAGTGACGATCACCATTGTAATATGAAGATCTGCAAGAGAACGGATCACACGCAGAACCTCGCCCGTCAGTTCCGGGTCAAGCGCAGATGTCGGCTCATCAAAAAACAGAATCTTCGGATTCAGTGCAAGCGCTCTTGCGATTGCTACTCGCTGGCACTGGCCGCCGGAAAGCTGATACGGATAAGCGTTTTCTTTATCCGACAATCCCATCTTTGCAAGAAGTTCCCTTGCTTCTTTGTAAACCTCATCTTTATTTCTTTTCTGCACATGGATCGGTGCATCAGTAATATTTTTCATTACTGTATAATGTGGGAACAGGTTAAAATTCTGAAACACCAGACCAAAACAGGACTGAATTTCTTTTAACTGTGCTTTGTTCGGCAGACAGACTTTTCCGTTTTCTGTCCAGGCTGTTTTCTTTCCCATGTAGCTGATCTCACCATCATCGAGCAGAGTCAGCAGTGTAGCGCAGCGAAGAAGTGTGGATTTACCGGAACCGGAGGAACCGATGATAGAAACGACCTCGCCTTCGTTTACATGAATTGACACGTCTTTCAAAACCTGAAGACCGTCAAATTCTTTTTTGATATGATTCATTTCCAGAAGACTTGTACTCAAAGCATTTCCTCCTAACGATAGTAATTCAGTTTCTTTTCAAACCATTCCATAACCCATGCAACTACAAAGTTGAAGATGTAGTAGAATACACCGGCGATCACAAACGGAATAACGGTGGTCTGTGCTGCCGCAATCTGTTTGGCAAGGGCAAACATTTCGATATAAGATACGGAATAAACAAGGGATGTGTCTTTTACAAGGGTAATAACCTCGTTTGTCACTGACGGAAGTACGATCTTAACCACCTGCGGAAGTACGATCTTGAAAAAAGTCTGGCTCTTGTTATAGCCAAGGAGCTGTGCGGCCTCATACTGACCTACCGGAATAGACTCGATTCCGGAACGGTAGATTTCTGCAAAGTATGCCGCATAGTTCAGAGAACATCCCAGAATGATCGCAGTAAACTTGTAGTTACCGATATTCATTCCCCAGAGGTAAAACGGTCCAAAATACCACAGCAGCAGCTGCAGCATCAAAGGTGTTCCACGCATAATAGAAATATAAGCTTTAATAATCCAACTCAGTGGCTTGAACTTGCTCACACGTCCGAAATATACCACCATACCAAGCGGCAGGGAAAATAACAGGGTCAGACAAAAGATCAGCAGTGTCTGCCCGAACCCTACGGTAAGCTGTTGTAACATTACCTGAAAACTCATGTACTCTCCTCCAAAAACCTACAAGAGGGATGCCACCCGGAACCCGGGAAGCACCCCATTTTGTATTCTTATTGTTATTACTTATTTCTCTTCTGCTGTATCATCTTTTGATGTGTCATCAGATGCTTTCAACGTTACCATATCAGAAATCTCATATTTCTCTGCAAGCTCTGCAACTGTACCGTCATCTGCAAGTTTCTGAAGGTCTGCATTTACGATATTGCAAAGTTCATCGTTGCCTTTCTTGAAGCCGATTGCATACTGTTCGGTATTCAATGTCTCATCAAGAATCTTGAATCCCTCTCCACGGGAATTCAGCTGATATTTTGCAACTCCGATATCAATTGCCAGTGCATCCAGTGCTCCGGCCTGCAGTTCTGTAAATGCTGTGTTGTAATCAGCAAATTCATTCAGAGAACCAAAGGTATCAGCCAATTCTTTCTGTCCGCCTTCTTCTTCACTCTGAAGAAGATCCAGTGCTGCAGAAGCTGCCTGTACACCAACAGTCTTTCCTGCAAGATCTGTCAGTTTGTCGATTCCTGAATCCTCTGCAACAACGATTACCTGACTGTTGTCTACGTATGGATCTGAGAATGTATAATCATCTTCTCTTCCGTTCATGGTAAATCCGTTCCAGATGCAGTCGATAGATCCAGAATTTAGTTCCATATCCTTAGAATCCCAGTTGATTGGTTTTTTCTCAAGTTCCCATCCTTCAAGATCACATACTGCCTGTGCCAGTTCAAGGTCAAATCCCGTATATTCCCCGTCATCGTCCATATAGCCATATGGCGGATATTCTGCATCAAATCCGACGATCAGTGTCTTGTCCTCGATTCCTGCCTGTACACTGACTGCGGATACCATCCCCATTGCCATTACTGCTGTCATCAAAACTGCAACTGTTTTTTTCTTCATATCTCTATCTCCTCTTAACATATTTTCATGTTTTAGCACATGGTCACTCTACCTCGTGAAAGTATTGATATCGTACCATACCGCCTGTGCCATGTCAATAGAATTTCATATTTTTAGACAGTAAAAAAGACAGCGGGATAAGCTGTCTTTTTTGGAGAAGGTATTTCTTCTTATGGGGTGTAGCAAAAACTATATAATGTATTGGGGGGTTTTTACGGTTATTATAGTACCACGCGTCCCACGAAAAGTGTGCACAAACTTCACAAATTTCACCATTACTTTTTGTCTATTTTGTATACCTTCTTTTTAATCTTCTGCATTTTCCAATGTAAAAAGTGCCTCAAACTCATCACGCTGGATCTTTTCCTTCTCTAAAAGAAGTGCTGCACACTTATGCAGTACATCCATATGCTGGGAAACAATCTCTCTTGCTTTTGCATGGCATTCATCAATAATACCATGAACTTCCTGATCGATCTCTTTTGCAACTTCCTCGCTGTAGCTTCTTGTATGAGCCAGATCACGTCCGATAAATACTTCATCCCCGTCATCACCGTATGTGATCAGACCGAGTTTATCAGACATACCATACTGCATCACCATTGCACGCGCAGTACTTGTCGCACGCTTGATATCATTTGATGCACCGGTTGTGATATCGCCAAAGATGATCTCTTCAGCGACACGTCCTCCCAGAAGTGTCGTGATATCCTGAAGCATCTTGCCTTTTGTGTTGAATATTTCATCATTTTCCGGAAGCGGCATGGTATATCCGGCTGCTCCCATTCCTGTCGGGATAATGGAAATCGTATATACCGGATCCATATCCGGAAGTACATGAAACAGGATTGCATGACCAGCTTCATGATAAGCAGTGATCTTCTTTTCTTTTTCGGAGATGACTTTGCTGCGTTTCTCGGCTCCGATACCAACCTTGATAAAGGCATGCTTGATATCCGGCTGCGTAATATAGCTCCGTCCGGATCTTGCTGCCATGATTGCAGCTTCATTCAGAAGATTCTCAAGATCTGCTCCGGTAAATCCGGCTGTTGTCTGTGCGATCTGTGCAAGATTCACATCCTCGCCAAGTGGTTTGTCTTTCGCATGGACTTTAAGAATTTCTTCTCTGCCCTTTACATCCGGTCTGCCGACTGCAACCTTACGGTCAAAACGGCCCGGACGCAGGATTGCAGGATCAAGAATATCCACACGGTTAGTCGCTGCCATTACGATGATTCCTTCATTGACACCAAATCCATCCATCTCAACAAGGAGCTGGTTCAATGTCTGTTCTCTCTCATCGTGGCCACCGCCCATACCGGTACCACGCTGTCTTGCAACCGCATCGATCTCATCGATAAAAATGATACACGGTGCATGTTTCTTGCCTTCTTCAAAAAGATCGCGGACACGGGATGCACCTACACCGACAAACATTTCCACGAAATCAGAACCGGAAATGGAGAAGAATGGAACACCTGCCTCTCCGGCTACTGCTTTTGCAAGAAGTGTCTTGCCCGTTCCGGGAGGGCCTACAAGGATCACTCCCTTCGGGATTCTCGCACCCACATTTGTGTATTTCTGCGGTGCCTTAAGGAAATCCACCACTTCTACCAAATCTTCCTTTTCTTCCTGAAGTCCGGCAACATTCTGGAAGGTAACTTTCTTGTCATCCGGAAGCATCATTCTTGCACGGCTCTTACCGAAATTCATCATCTTGGCATTTCCACCGCCGCCTGACATCTGACGGTTCATCATAAGAAAAAGAAAAATTACAAGTGCACCGGTAAGAAGTGTCGGAAGAAGTGTCGTCATAAATACACTCTCCTGCGGAACATCTGCAATCTCAGGATGAATATCATAACTTTCCAGAGTATCTTCCGCATCCTTTACATCAGTTACATATACACGTTTCTGGCCTTCACCCTCGATATCCGCAACAACAGATCCTGTCGGAACCTCTCTGTTCTGGTATATCTTCGCGGATGTGACCTTTCCGTTCTTGGCAGCCTGTTTCATGCTCTCTATGGAATAGCTGCTCTGTGATGTCACCTGATTATTCAGATAAAAATAACCGGCTACAAGCATCACGATCAATACAAGATACAGGCCAATTCTGCCTGACTGTCTGTTCACCTGCTGTTTTCTCCTTTCAAATCTGGTCTGTCACTGTGAACGTATTCACTAGTCTTCCTGGTCTAATTCAACCACTCCGATAAACGGAAGGTTTCTGTATTTCTGTGCATAATCCAGGCCATATCCGACAACAAACTCATCCGGAATGTTGAAGCAGCAATAATCTACTTTAACGTCTTTGACTCTGCGTTCCGGTTTGTCCAGAAGTGTGCACAGATGGATGCTGTTTGGATTTCTGCCTTTCAGAATATCGATCAGATAGCTTAAAGTTCTTCCTGAGTCAATAATATCCTCCACGATCAGAACGTCCTTGCCGATCAGCGGCTGATCCAGATCCTTTACGATCTTTACGACGCCGCTTGATTTGGTATCATCACCATAACTGGAAACAGACATAAAATCAAGAGACACCGGAACGGTAATTCTCTTTGCCAGTTCACAGGTAAAAAATACGCCACCCTTCAGGACACAGATCATATGGATCTCTTTTCCTGCATAATCCTTGCTGATCTTTGCTGCAATCTGTCTGATTCTTGCATCCACTTCTTCTTCACTAAGTAAAACCCTGATTTTTTCGCTCATTCTATGCTTCCTCCTTGGTATGTAATTTCCAGCACCTTCTCTGTCTGAGAAGTAATCTTATACCGTTCGCTGATCCTGCCCCCTACGATCCAGAGTATTTCATCCTTTGCAGCCACAAGAGGGATTTCCTGCCGTATCTCGCCCGGAATCTTATCGTCGATCATACAGCGTGTCAGCTTTTTGCGTCCGCCCGACTGATTAACGATCATATAATCTCCGCTTCTTCGCGTCCGGACAGACAGTTCGCAATTTATTTTATCACAATCTAACCATTTCGTATACTTTTTTTCTAAAATCTTCTCTCCCGAATATGGAAAAATACAGGTTCTGAAAGTTTCATTCTCCCAGATTGTATCTCCTTCCATGTTCAGTACCTGTGCTTCTTCCGTTCTCTCCGAAATTTCTTCTGTTTTCTTTTGAAGTTTTACTCCTCCATAACATCGCAGAGCCTCCACACCATAAGGAAGACTGATTTTTCTTCCGCTCTGATTTTCATAAAGCTTCTGCACCTGTCGAATATGTCCCGCTGTAAGATCATTCCTGTGCCCGCTTAACCGCTCCAGAATTTCTCTTACCGCATAATTCTGGAGAATTGTTTCTTTTGTAAAAAACTCTTTGTCCAGAAGATACGTCCCGTCTTTTCCTGCACAGTTATCTGCCATTTCTTCCGCTTTTGTTTTAAAATACTCTTCTGCCTGCCGGAACAGCTCGGATGCTTCAGCCATATGTGAAACAGCTTTTGCATTTATTTCCTGCGTCATCAGCGGCAGAATATGATGCCGGATACGATTTCTCGTATAATCATCCTCAAAATTGCTGCTGTCCATTACCGACGGAATTCCTGTCTCTTTTATATAATCGACAATTTCATCCCGTTCTAAACAGATAACCGGACGGATAAATTCACCATTAACCGGTTTCAGAGCAGCCATTCCACGGATGCCGCTCCCTCTCGCAAGATGATGGAGCATTGTCTCGGCAACATCGTTTTTGTTATGTGCAAGTGCGATCCGTATGTCATCATCAGAAGATGTACATTTCTTTTTTTCCTCTTCAAATGCTGCCCTTCGGACCTTCCTGCCTGCTTCTTCGGTTCCCATCTTCCATTCTGCTGACAGACAGGGCACATCATAACTATATACGCAGCACGGGATTTTCCATTCTCTGCAGATCTTCTGCACCGTTTTCTGATCCCGCAGTGCTTCCTTTCCACGAATGCCGTGATTTACGTGCACTACACGCAGAAAAAAATTATATTCTTTCTGAATTCTCCGAAGGATATCCAGCATTACCATTGAATCGGGTCCACCGGAAACTCCTGCTATCACAGTGCATCCCTGCTTTATCATTTCTGTTTCTGCAATATACTGTTTTACTTTCTGTAGCACCTGTTCCTGCATTTACTCTTTTCTCCCGTGCTTTTATTTTCGAACCACACTGGCAACCAGAACCGTCATATCATCTCTTGCCCGATAATCGCTGTATCCCAGCACACGTTCAAGTATCCCTCGGCTCACTTCGCGCGGTGTCTCATCCTGAATATCCATGATGATTTCTTTCATTGTTTCTTCTTCTCGCTCTGTCGGAAGAGCATCCAGTACCCCGTCCGTCATCATGATCAGATAATCTCCATGATAAAGTTTCCGCGAAGCCATATCAAAATCCATCCGCTGTACCAGTCCTGCCGCAAGGCTTTCTGATGAAATTGCCTCTACCCAGTGGTCACGTTTGATAAATGTGGATGCCGCCCCTGCTTTAAGGAACTCACAGATTCCCGTATAAAGATCGACTGCACAGATATCTACCGTAGAAAACATTCCCTCCTGCCCTTTCAACACAAGCGCCGAATTTACCATGCGGGCTGCCGCTTCCTGTGTAAAGCCGGATTCCAGAAACTGTTCCAGAAGCTCCACGACGATTTCACTTTCCCGGCAGGCATCCATGCCGGATCCCATCCCGTCAGAAAGGCACATCACAAACTTTCCGCCATCTTCCTGTCGGCAGATATAGTTGTCACCTGATACTTTTTCCTCTTCTCTTGTCAGTCTGGATATTCCATACAACATCTGATAACTGACATCTTCCACAAAATGGACTGTGTGAAATTCACCATTTACAATACAACGGCTGCCGGCAGATGACGTCATCGGTGACTCACATATCTCAGAAAGCACCTGTGAAACATCCGTCACGGAAACACACTGACCGCTTCTGGCACGCATATTAAGAAAAATCTGCCGCCGTCCCTCTGCCTTATCCATCACCCATGCCTGTTTCAGGATCACGTGACGCCTGCGAAGCATCCTGCGCAGTTCTTCCTGAAATTCCGGCTCCGCAGGTGAAATATCATAAAGATCACTTGCCACCATCTCCATGATCCCGGCTATTTCTGTCAACTGCTGTGCGACGGCAAGTCTGCTCTCGATCATACGGTTTGTCCACACCAGATTCTGTTTTTCATTTCGAAAATTACGTCGTATTACATCCAGATACTGGTATGTTTTCCCACATAGTTCCGACCACTGTGTACGGAGTTCGTCAAGTTTTTCTTCATTACCAGCTTCCATTGCCCGTACAATACTCTCCACACCTTTACACAATTCGGTCGAGCGGTTTCCCCAGCACAATTCCCGATGATAACAGTTCGTACATACCTGAGCGTTCGTCTCCACCAGAATATTATCGATCTGACCACTGCTTAAAAATTCTTTTTTATATGGCATTCCATAAAACGTATCTGCAAGCTTCTGAAACGAGGCTGCATAACGCTCCACCTTTTCTTTCTGGGGATGCTCTTCACACAAAGAAAACGCTTCTTCTTTTTTTGACATTCTCCCCGTCAAAATAGTTTTTGCCATGTCCCGCAATATCAAAAGTACACTGATCACGAGCATGGCAATTATCCATTCCTGCATATATTCCCCTCCCCTAATACTTTCCTAGAAAAATATTATAAGAAGGTTTCTTTAAAATATCTGTCAAACAAAGGCGGCTGTCAAGAAAAACTTTTCTGCAAAATCTGCTTTATTTCTTAGGTTACTTTTCTTCTTCAAAAACGATCTCGTTTCCCTTGACGAGACCAAGCTTATCTCTCGCAACTTCTGCGATGTATTCATCAGTCTGCATGTATTCCTTCTGCTCGTCGATTTCTTTCGTTCGGTCCTGCTCATCCTCAATGGATTGCTGCAGCGCTGCTGCCTTCGCATCATACACTGCAATACGGGCTTTCAGATTATTACTCTGCATCGTCAGCCCGACCAGAAGAATCAGAACAACGATAGCGATTGCAGCCATACCTAAATAGTTATTCGCTATTTTTTGATTGTTTCTTCTCTTTTTGGATTTTTTCAAAACGCCTGCCCCTTCTAAATTTCCTATTACGCTTCTTTAAATGCCTATGTATTAAAATACTACATCTTTTTACCGGAAATAGCAACCGATTTAACAAATAATTTGCAAAAAAAGCACCAATTAGCGCACCGGGCAATAAAAACAGTCGAAGTTCCCCGTAATTGCATCGAAACAACGCAAAAAACAGTAGAAATCCTGCTGCCAGCCAGTATAAAAAGTCTGTCACCGATCTGATTCCGCGTCTCCCGAAAAAGTGATATAAAAGGCCACAGAATATCCGATACGCGGCGCACAGCATCATGCCGCTCATAATCGCGCGAAGAAAAAGAGCAGTCTCAAATTTCATGTAACTGCTCATTTCAACGGAACATCCTTTTCAAAATAGATTCGTCTTTTTTGTGTGCATTCCTGGTAAGGTACGAAAGACTGTCCACACGTCCCTCCACCTCGGCATCACCCTTTTCCAGGTTCAGTTTTCGTACGTGAAGCTGTTCGCCTTTCAGAAGTATTTTACCCGCTTCCGAAAGAAGAAGTACCTCATTTTCATTAAATGAATGAATTTCCTGTACTCCGGTGATCACTGCCTTCTTTCGGTTTTCCAGCAAAACGCGATGTACCCCGGCTGACTGTTTCTCTTCCATCATGATCATCCATTCAGAATTTCCTTACTGAAAATGTATGCACACTTCATGACAAATAGACGTCTTACGTATAAATCGTATCCTTTAGAGATAACGGAAAAGATTTTCTGCATCTTCTTTGCGCACGGTATCTTTCACATCAAGAACTTCCACTTTTACATTTTTACTTCCAAACTGAATTTCAACTGTATCTCCTGCCTTCACCTGTACAGATGCCTTCGCCGGCTTATCATTGACCAGCACACGTCCTGCATCACAGGCTTCGTTGGCAACAGTTCTTCTCTTGATCAGTCTCGAAACCTTCAGATATTTATCAAGTCTCATGTCTGCCTCCCAAATATATTTATATATAAAAGAAAAAGGGGAACTGTACGTTCCCCCAAGATACATCTTTAATTATGCATTTACCATGTCTTTCAGAGCTTTACCAGCTTTGAATTTCGGTGCTTTAGAAGCAGCGATTGTCATAGTCTCGCCTGTCTGTGGGTTTCTTCCTTCTCTTGCAGCTCTTTCGCTTACTTCAAATGTGCCAAAGCCTACAAGCTGGATTTTTCCACCTTTTTTTAATTCGTCTGCTACAACATCAGTAAAAGATTTTAATACAGCCTCTACGTCTTTCTTGGAAAGGTTTGTTTCTTTCGCCATAGCTGCTACTAATTCTGTTTTATTCATGGTGTTCCTCCTCTAAAAACCTCATTCTTATTTATTGCGTAATGCTACCCGGCATAAGCACGCTATCTACTATATATATACTCTTTTCGTCAAATTGTCAAGGCTTTTCCGATCACATCTGATTCTCATGTGCTCTTTTATTATTGTTGCTGTTGCTTTTTGCGGATTGTTCTTTTGCTTTCAGTGCTTCCCAGGAAAGGGAACACAGTTCACTGTCCTCCGGTGCAAAAATCTTCGGATGCCGAAATTTCATCTTATCGGTGACTCCAGAAATAACATCCCCGACCGTAAAAAGCCCCTCTTCCTGAGCAATCAGGCTGTGAAGCGCAACCTGAAATAATACATCTCCAAGTTCCTCACAGAGATTGTCACTGTCTCCGGTTCTGTTCAGCCGGTCAATTCCATCCAGCACTTCCTGCGATTCTTCTACAAGATATTTCTTCAGGCTCTCATGCGTCTGTACGCTGTCCCACGGACATTTCTCACGTATCGTACGGACGACTTCCATAAATCTGTCAAATTCCTGCATATACCTGTGTCCTGATTATTTCATGGAGTCAACCATGTCAAGAACTGCCTTACCCATAATTTCGGATTTTTTATCTGCATCAGCAAGAGAAGTTCCTTTAACACCATAGTAGAATTTTACCTTCGGCTCTGTTCCGGACGGACGAACGCATACCCATGCATCATCTGTCAGTTCATAATACAGAACATTGGAATTCGGAAGTCCTGTCGCTTTTACTTCACCTGTCGCAAGATCTTTGATGGTGTCTGCCTTGTAATCTCTTACAGCAACTACTTTGTGTCCTGCAAATTCTGCCGGCGGATTCTGACGCAGAGAATTCATGATCTCCTGAATCTTCTGAAGTCCTTCGATTCCCTTCATTGTTACAGACTGGATCGCATCTTTATAATAGCCAAACTGCTCATACATCTCGATCATTGCATCCCAAAGAGTCTTGCCCTGTGTTTTGTAGTATGCTGCTGCCTCGCAAAGTGCCATAGTCGCTACGATTGCGTCCTTGTCTCTTGCATATGTACCGATCAGGCAGCCATAGCTTTCCTCAAAGCCAAACAGGTAGGAACCTCTTCCACTCTTCTCAAAGCCGAGGATCTGCTGTCCGATAAACTTGAATCCGGTCAGTACTTCGATCAGTTTTACACCGTAGCCTTTTGCGATTGCATCGGCAAGGTTTGTAGTTACGATTGTCTTGATCAGCGCACCATCTTCCGGAAGGCTTCCGTTTACTGCCTTTCTCTGGCTGAGTTCATAGTTAGCAAGGAGACATCCTGACATGTTACCTGTCAGATCATGATATTCGCCATTTTTATCTTTGACACGTACACCAAGACGGTCTGCATCCGGGTCAGTTGCAAGAACGAGGTCTGCATCTACTTCTTTTGCAAGTTTCAGACCAAGCTCAAAAGCTTCTGCCGCTTCCGGATTCGGATAGCTGACAGTCGGGAAATCTCCGTCAGGAAGTTCCTGCTCTTTTACTACATAAACGTTCTCAAATCCGAGTTCTTTAAGGATTCTTCTTGCAGGGATATTTCCTGTTCCGTGAAGAGGTGTATAAACGATTTTGAGGTTCTTACCCTCTTTCTCGATTGCATCCATATGGATGACCTGTTTCTTAAGTTCTGACATGTAAGCATCGTCAACTTCTTTGCCGATTACCTGGAACAGACCTGCTTTTTCTGCTTCTGCCTTGTCCATGGTCTTAACGGTATTCCAGTCGGAGATAGACTTAACTTCTCCCATGATACCACTGTCATGCGGTGGTGTGATCTGTGCACCATCTTCCCAGTATACTTTATATCCGTTGTATTCCGGTGGGTTGTGGCTGGCTGTTACGTTGATACCTGCCACGCAGCCCAGATGACGCACTGCAAAAGAAAGTTCCGGTGTCGGTCTTAAAGATTCAAAGATATAAGCTTTGATTCCGTTTGCTGCCAGACAGAGTGCTGCTTCCTCGGCAAATTCCGGAGACATATGGCGGGAATCGTATGCGATTGCAACGCCCTGTGCTTTCTTGTCTACTTTTGCAATGTAGTTTGCAAGTCCCTGTGTAGCTCTTCTGACTACATAGATGTTCATGCGGTTGGTTCCTGCACCGATGATTCCACGCAGACCTGCGGTACCAAATTCCAGATCCATATAAAAACGTTCTTTTATTTCATTTTCGTCTTCTGAAATCCCTTTTAATTCCTCTTTTATTGCTTCATCGAAGTATGGGTTTGCAAGCCACTGTTCATAAATTTCTCTGTATTCCATACGGAAAATACCTCCCTGTACATTGTATTTCCGGTCATCTCTGACCGTTATTTATGATTTCTCATTATACACCTGTTGCCCTGAAAAAGGAAGTATAATTCACTTAAAACGGATAGCTTCCAAAGCATTTCCTGATAAAATATTCCCAGTTTTCTTTCTGTCTGACAAGATTCTGCAATTTCTCTGTATTTTTTCTGGAAACCAGTGTTTTTTTGTGTACATAATAATAGTTCGCAAGCTTCCAGTATTTCTCCGGATAGCTGAAACGAATGCGCAGATTTTCCCATTCAGATGTTGTGATCGGCTTCTTCTGGTGATAGGCACGCAGCATCTCCATTCCGATGCGCACATCCCAGCTGTATTTTTCGAGAATTTTTCTCATAAAGCGATACAGATCCGAAATCTGCACATCAAATCCCCAATGTTCAAAGTTTGTAACGGCAGTCCCCGATTTCAGCATCAGTACATTATGCTGATTATACTCTCCATGACAGACTTTTCCCTGTTCAATTGCTTCTTTTCGAAGACCGGCATAATCCGATTCTCTCAATTCCATAAGCGCCCTCTCTCCTGCTGTCAGAAAGCTTTCCACCGTAGCCAGATACAATTTTTCAAAAGAACAGACTGCACCTTTTTTACGGATAAAGCTGCGTATTTTTTTTAATTCCTGATTATGTCTCTGATATTCGTCCTCAAGGGAAGGTTCTACATAAAATTCTACCACGGGCATCTGCATTTTCGCATGAATCTGCGCAAGCATACGAATACTGCGAAAAATATCTTCTCTGGAACGTGTATCACACTCCCGTCCCTCGTACCACTGCTGAATAGTATACGGAATTCCGTCACGATCCTTCGCAACAAGCGCACCTTCCTGATTTGAAATATAACAGTCTACCAGACATTCCTGTTCCGACAATTTTTCAAGAAGTTCCTGCTGCTTCTGAAGTTTTTTCTCTGTCCCGCCAAATTCCCTTATGATGACCAGACCTTTTTCCGTCCTGCAAAGAAGCGCACCTCTCGTACGCGCGGAAGACTCTGCATTCAGTCCGTACTGCTCCAGTATGCTCAGTCCATAATCATACAAATAAAAATCCCCCTCCTGATTTGATACCTTCGTAACTGTTCAGTACCCTCGCGGAATACTACCTACTGAATAGTTACATTTTTTCTATCTTATGTCCCGGTCAGAGAAGAAATGCAAAAAGGAATTTCCTGAGGCAAAAAGCCTCTCGGAAATCCCTTCGCTATTGTTTCTATAAAATTATCGTTCTTTCAGAAGTGCCAGAAGTTTTTCTCTGTCATTGTCCTGTGGATATTCCAGAACGTGATCCAGCATTTTTTTCAGAATCTCACCCAGTTCCGGCCCCGGCTTATAACCTGCACTTATCAGATCACGTCCGGTCACTGCCAGTGTTTTCAGAGAAACACACTGCTTCTGCTCCAGAACCCTGTGATAACATTCTGTCACACCTTGCAGACGGGCCGCTTTTTCTTCACGGCGATACTCACTCTGCGCAAGCATATCCGCCTCCTGCACCTCAAGATACAATGGAAAAAGTTCCTCCCCGATCCGGTTTACCGCGTGCCTTACTGAACGCATTTCCGGCATCGGACGATCATCATGATACCTGATCAGTCTGGTTACTTTACTGATCGTATCGTTATCAAATTTCAGGCGGCGCAGGATGGTTTTGGCCATCTTTTCACCTTCCGTTGCGTGCATCTTGAAATGATCGCGTCCATTTTCATCCGTCTTTCGCATGACTGGTTTCGCAATATCATGAAGCAGCATCGTCAGGCGAAGTACCTTATCAGGACGGATCAGCATCATACTGTTCAGAATATGCTCGCCCACCGTATAACAGTGATGCGGTGTATTCTGTTCCGTCTCCATACACCGGTCAAACTCCGGCAGAAACTCTTTCGTGATTCCGGTCTCATATGCCACCCGCAGATAATCCGGATGAGGCGAAGCCAGAAGTTTCACAAGTTCAGTCTGGATTCTTTCTGCGCTGACACACTTCAGATTTGGTGCCAGTGCACGAATACTGCTCTTTGTTTCTTTTTCAATCGTAAATCCCAACTGTGCAGAAAAACGTACCGCACGGAGAATGCGAAGCGCATCTTCATGGAAGCGTTCCATCGGATCTCCGACGCAGCGGATGATCTTCGCCTGCATGTCTTCCATTCCGTGAAAAAGATCGACCAGACCTCTTACCGGATGATACGCCATCGCATTGATCGTAAAATCACGTCGTTTCAGGTCTTCTTCAAGGCTCGAAGTAAACATCACCTGCTTCGGATGGCGGCCGTCTTCATAGTCACCATCCACGCGGTAAGTCGTCACTTCATAGCCTTCTTTGTCCATCAGTACAGTTACGGTGCCATGCTGCAGCCCGGTATCCACTGTGCGGTGAAAAAGCTCTTTTACCTGCTCCGGCGATGCCGAAGTCGTAATATCCCAGTCATCTGGTGTACGTCCCAGGATAGAATCCCGCACACAGCCGCCGACCACATAGGCTTCATAACCGTTTTCCTCTAAAATGTGCAGTATTTTTTCCGCATTGGAAGGAATCGTTAATTTCATATTAGTATGCTCTTCCCCAGTAAACCATTTTCTTCGCCGGTTTTCCGCAGCATACGCAAACATCACTTAAATGTTCCTGCTCAAATGGCATACATCTGGATGTTGCCTGTACATCTTCTTTGATCTTGTCTTCGCATTCGCGATTTCCGCACCACATAGCTTTGACAAATCCCGGTTTGTTATTGATGGTGTCTTTGAATTCTTCGTAATTTGTTGCAACATAAGTATGAGCGTCACGATGCGCACGTGCACGTTCCAGCATTTCTTTCTGCATGAGATCAAGAACTTCCTGAACTTTGGAAGCCAGCTCATCGAAAGAAACCACATATTTTTCTCTTGTATCACGACGGCAGATTACAGCCTGTCCGTTCTCGATATCCTTCGGTCCACATTCGATACGAATCGGAATACCTCTCATTTCCTGCTCTGCAAATTTGAATCCCGGACTTCTGTCGGTATCGTCCACTTTAACACGGATGCCTGCTGCTTTCAGTGCTGCAAACAGTTCGTCTGCTTTTTCCAGGACTCCTTCTTTACGCTGCTGGATTGGGATGATCACTGCCTGTGTCGGAGCAATTCTCGGAGGCAGGACAAGTCCGCTGTTGTCACCATGAACCATGATGATCGCACCGATCATACGTGTTGTCATTCCCCATGATGTCTGGTGTACATATTTCAGAGTGTTATCCTTATCTGTGTACTGAATACCAAATGCTTTTGCAAATCCGTCACCGAAGTTATGGCTGGTACCGGACTGAAGTGCCTTACCGTCATGCATCAGGGATTCGATCGTATACGTAGCTACCGCACCTGCAAATTTCTCTTTGTCTGTTTTCTGGCCTTTGATAACCGGAATTGCAAGAACTTCTTCACAGAAATCGGCATACAGATTCAGCATCTGGATTGTTCTCTCTTCCGCTTCTTCTGCCGTTGCATGAGCAGTATGTCCTTCCTGCCACAGGAACTCTCTGGAACGAAGGAACGGACGTGTTGTTTTTTCCCAGCGCACTACGGAACACCACTGATTGTATACTTTCGGCAGATCTCTGTGGGACTGGATATCTTTCTGATAGAAATCACAGAACAAAGTTTCAGAAGTCGGACGTACACAGAGACGTTCCTGAAGTTCATTCAGTCCACCATGCGTTACCCATGCTACTTCCGGTGCAAAACCTTCTACGTGGTCTTTTTCTTTCTGCAGAAGAGATTCCGGAATAAACATCGGCATGTATACATTCTGTACACCTGTCTCTTTGAATCTGCGGTCAAGTTCATGCTGGATGTTTTCCCAGATTGCATAACCTGCCGGTTTAATTGCCATGCATCCTTTTACACTTGTGTAGCCGCACAGCTCTGCTTTTTTTACAACATCCGTATACCACTGTGCAAAATCTTCCTCCATGGAAGTGATGGCTTCTACTAATTTCTTTGCCATAGTTCTTTCTCCTTTTCTGAATGGTTCTTTTGTCAGATCAGAGGCAATAAAAAAAGTCCTCTGATCCCGGTAAAGGGACCGAAGGACTTCGGCGGTACCACCCTAATTAGCAATTAAAATAACAATTACTCTCTCAATATCCTTTAACGCCGGATCTACGCTGTACTTCAGTTGTACAGAGCTCCGAGGCCGGTTCCATGATTCACGCACAGGATCCTTCCACCATGCAGATCCCTCTCTGAGATTGCTCCTCATGTACTATTCTCATCATCGCCGGGTATGTGTGCCGAAACCTTAAGCCTGGCACATTTGCTATATATTTTATGCGAAATATCCGTCGATGTCAAGGGGCTGATTCACAGAATCCTGCCAAAATGTTTTCAGACAGTCATATCAATCTTTCTTCCGGTTCTTTTGTATTTGTAATAACGCACACCTGCTGCGTCCATCATCCGCTTGGATGCGATCACAGACGGGGTATGTTCGTATTTGTCACAGTCATAGATCACCGTTTTGATTCCTGCCTGAATGATTGCTTTTGCACATTCGTTGCACGGAAACAGTGATACATAAAGCTTCGCACCTTCCAGGCTTCCCCCGCGGTAATTCAGGATCGCATTGAGTTCACTGTGAGTCACATACAGATACTTGGTGGCCAGTGGCTCACCTTCTCTCGCCCACGGAAATTCATCATCAGAACATCCCTTCGGAAATCCGTTGTACCCCATGGAAAGGATCTTATTGTCCTCACTGACAATGCACGCTCCTACCTGTGAATTCGGATCTTTTGAACGCATCCCGGAAAGCATTGCCACACCCATAAAGTATTCATCCCAGGAAATGTAATTCTCTCTTTTCTGTATATGTACTGCCATTATAAAATCCCCCTTACAGATACCGGCTTCCCACAAAATGCAGGAGGCCGGTATTTAAAATTCATATGTTTATTTAAATTTCCGGATATGCATCCGTAATATCTGTATCTTCCTCAATCTGTCCGATGCGACGAATATGACGCTCGTCCTCTGAGAACGGAGTGTTCAAAAATGTATCCACTATCTTAATTGCAAGTCCCGGGCCTACAACTCTTCCGCCCATCGCAAGAATGTTGGCATTGTTGTGAAGACGTGTTGCCTCTGCACTGAAGCAGTCTGAACAGAGTGCTGCACGGATTCCTTTGAATTTATTGGCAGTAATAGAAATACCAATACCGGTTCCACATACCAGGATTCCCTTTTCGCAGTCTCCATTCTGAATTGCAATTGCAACTCTCTTAGCATAGATCGGATAATCTGTGGAGTCTGTGCTGTCACATCCAAAGTCCTGATATTCTATATGGTTCTCCTCCAAATATTTGATAATTTCCTGTTTCAGTTCATAACCACCATGGTCACATCCTAATGCTATCATTTCTTTTCCTCCTGTGCATTTATAATTTTATGTCCTGCTGCCTTTAAAAGGCGGTTCATAATAGCCTGTCCCATTCTCGGCGTATAAAATGCCTCAGAATAGATCAGATCTACCCGGTCATCATCAAAGTTTCGAAGGACTTCATAAAGATGATGTGCGATCGTTTCTTCTTCTTCTCTGCTTCCAATACTGAATACATCAGCGTGTGCATAACGGTCTTTTGTTTCATTAGTTGCAATCACGCCGACTTTAAGACCTTTCTTCTCTGCATCTGCACTCAGTCGGTTAATGCAGTCTATTACCTGCTCCTCTGTCCCTTCCACTATGGAAAGATCAGCTTTCGGTGCATAATGACGGTATTTCATGCCCGGTGCCTTCGGATGTACACTGTTATCCGTGATCAGAAGCCCCCGGTCCATACGGACATCCCCCAGCGTTTCTTTCAGCATTTCCAGCGAAATATATCCAGGTCTTAAAACTACCGGAACATCCTCGGTGAAATCTACGATCGTAGACTCCAGACCGATTCCCACCTGTCCTCCGTCAATGATCATATCAATCGCATCACCGAGATCTTCTTCTACGTGCTCTGCCATCGTCGGACTCGGCCTTCCTGATGTATTGGCACTCGGTGCCGCAACAAAACCACCGGCTGCTTTGATAAGTTCCTGTGCGATCCGGTCACTTGGGAAACGGACAGCCACACTGTCCAGTCCTCCGGTCGTCTCCTTCGGTACAATGTCCGCCTTCGGAAGGATCATTGTCAGTGGACCCGGCCAGTATTTCTCCGCCAGAATCTTTGCACCTTGTGGAATCTCTGTCGTAATCTTTGCAAGCTGATCAATCTCTGCAATATGAACGATCAGCGGGTTATCTGACGGTCTTCCCTTCGCTGCATATATTTTCATGGAAGCCTGTGGATCCAGCGCGTTTCCGCCGAGCCCGTAAACCGTCTCCGTCGGAAATGCCACAAGTCCGCCTGCTTTCAGGATGTCTCCTGCTCTTTTTATGGCATCCATATCCAGATTTTCACTGGTCATTGCCACAATCTGCGCTCTCATATCTTATGCTTCCTCTCATTTATCTGTATTGTTTTTCATTATAGTCTAAATCCGTTAATTCTACAAGTCAGTTTATCTTTACGATATAGGTCGGATATTCCGAATCCTGAAATACCACTTCACCCAGACCTTTCAACAGGTCATTATTCAGATCGGCGCCGTACTTATTCCGCTCGCACGAACCGACAAAAATATAAGAAACATTGTACTCGTCCAGTAACTCTTTTACTCTTGTCTCATCTGTCGAAGTATATATTTCTTTTATTTCTTCTATTTTCGCATTCAGGTCTGCCAGATCGCCTCTCCACAGCCATTCATGTACATACCAGCCCATGATCGTCGGAAGTCCGGTCATTGCAGATACACGTTCATATTCGGAATAGCTGTCACCATTTGCTTCAAGAACAACAGGTGCATCCGAAATATTTTCTTTCAGCCAACGTATACCATTTACATCTTCCGGAAAATCTGTTTCAAGAAATGCCGTTGCATTCAGTCCCTTATACTGTGACGGTTTCCAGACTGTACCAAACCAGGAATGTACACTGTTTCCAAAGTAACCACAGGTCCACACGAATAAAAACAGTCCAATGAATGCCAGCACTTTCAGAATCTTGTTTTTGCCAATGACAAGCAGACGGAAGATGGCATATATCATCGTCATACCAAACATTATATATGCCTGATAAGTCAGTTTGAACATTGTATTTGCCCTGGCATTGCCATTCTCATAAATATCACGGACATATACCAGTTCAGGAATCAGGACAAGCCCAATCGCGCAAAGTCCCATAAGTACTGCGAAAAGATCCGGCAGCCTGATCGATGTAAGCAGATGATAAAGTGATTTCTGCTCTGCTCCTCGTAATTTCTCAATAAGCAGAGAAACTACAAACAGAATTGTCAAAATCCCCGGCAGTCCCCAGAGCACCAGAAGCTGATGTAGCAGAGAATGATGCTTCGCAAGTGCGATTCCCTGTACCATATTGCTGGTATCAAACTGCAACGTAAACGGCAGGATGATCACGGTTGCCAGTGTCAGGATTTCCACAGCCTGCGCCGCAGTTACTCCAAGTACCCATCTGATTTTTCCCTTCTGCCCGATGATATTCATAAACAGCGCCGCTCCGCAGGTTACCACAAAATAGATCACAAAATCCCAGTAGTTCGTCCAGTGGAACATTCCAAGGAGTGCACCTGCTGCCAGAAGCTGCGGCATCAGAAGCTGTTTTTTCCAGAATTCCCTCCTGCTCATGCTTTCTCCTGAAAGTTCCGTCGTCCTTACTTTCTTCATCCACGCATAGAGAAGTCCCAGAAGAAGTAACACAAACATGATATCGACCACATGTGCATGCAGATCTCCAAGTACGAAGGAATAGCATGGAAATTCATGGATTGTCTTATCCTCTACATCCGGGTTGAATCCGATATAACGTGTGGCATCCGGGAACCAGTAGCTGCTGACTTCCTCACCTTTTAATTTCTGGATAAACGGAATGATCTGTCCGTAAACCACATAATGCATATTGCCGGCTATGGAAACAGAGATTCCCGCCAGGATTCCGGTTACGGATGGCAGTGCCTTTTTCCATCCGGTTCTGATCCTTCCGAGACGGTCAGTTACCATCTGATGCACCAGCGAAAACGGCATTGCAAAAGCAAGACCAGCAACAAATGTCCTCATCAGATTGTAAGTGAGTTCTACTTTTGCGCCGGATAACTTTGTCAGAAATACAGCAAAATACTGTCCGCCATAATAGTAGTTGATTTTTCCCTGTGAATACCAGAGGTCTGTTGCCGGCAGTGTTTTGCTCCGCATCATTGCTTCCATGAAACCATAATCCATAAATTTTTCTGTACCATATGCTGCCGGATGAAATCCGGCAAAATACGTCCAGAGAAGAAATGCTGTAAAAAACAGAAGTTCTTCTGCATATACTAGATCAAGATGTGCAAACGGAATGCATTCAAATCCGGCTTTTTGTTCCCTGCAATATAAAATAAGCGAAGCTGCCGCACAGACCAGTGTCACCACGATGCAGGTCATCGTCGTAAATTTAATAATTTTTACCGCAACGAGAAACCATGTAAGGAAACCACTTACGGCAATCGCCGTTACTTTTGAAAACATCCAGCCTCTGTCCTGAAATCTCCGGAACAGTCGCCCGGTCAGCGGCATTGCCGCTGCCCCCAGTACCAGCGCAAGCAAATACCATGTCCAGAATGTCCACACATCTCCCTGCAGAAGAAATGCTGACAGTGCGACCAGCAACAGTGCCGGTATTATTTTAAAAATCTGTTTGGTTATCGTTTCAGGTTTCATAAATCCTTATTCTCCCATCTTCTGATTCGTAAACCAGCGTAAACGCACTGGCAATCGTATCTTCTCTGCAGGCTTCCTGCTCGTATTGCATTCCATCTTCATAAAGAATATATGTGATTTTTTCCTGTTTTACAAGCTTCTTTATTGCCGCCTCATCTGTTGAGCTGTAGATTTCTTTTGCTTTCGCCGCTCGGTCATATGTATCATACCCTGCAGACCACGCATAATACGGCCAGCCCATATACATCATCACACCGGACATCGTCACTTCATTGATACTGTACTCCGGTGTCAGGATCAGATCATTATGAGTCAGATGCTCTGCAAGCCACCCTGTCAGTTCACTCTTCTGATTCACAGTCACACGATGCCCGGAATCATTATCTTTTAAAATAACTATAAAATCATAGATTCCCGTAATGCTCAGCGAAACGGCAAGAAGTACCGCCACGATCTTGCAGCAAAGTTGTCTTTTAAACAAATTAAGAACTGCAAGACTCCAGAAAATTGCAAGGAACGCATACGCGATCATAATGTATTTGTGGTTTACTGCAATGTCCGGAGTCAGTGACATACAGAATGCAAAGATCAGTGGAAAGAAAAAACTTACCAGTGCAGCCCTCTGCCTGCGTTCTCTCAGAAAAAACGCGATCAGCACAGCTCCCACAAAAAAGACTCCGCTCATCTGTATAAGATACCAGAGTACTCCTGTAATACTTTTATTTTCTGACAGGAATCCCCAGTAAAAGGACGGACTTACCGCGTCGCCCCAGATAAAGATCTTTGTCTGAAGCACCGAAAAAATCACTGCTGTCACCGCCAGGATCAGATAATCCAGCTTCCCATCGGAAAATACAGCAAATCCCATCAGAATCAGAAGACCGCCGATCACTGCTGCTCCGTTCCAGAAAGAAGTAAGACCCAGAATCATACCGGCAAGCAGTGCAGTTTCTGAATGCACACATAGCCATGCTTTCTTTGTAAAAATGCGTTTTTTTATCCAACGGACACCAGTCTCCGGAGCGCTGCATCCGACTTCGAGCCAGTCCATAAATAACCAGAGCACGATTGCAACGATCAGAAGTCCGAATGCCAGATGGCGCTGATTCAGATATACATTAAAGTTCCAGAGACCCCAGTTTTCATTTGTCGTATAACCGATAAATGTCGTATTATCTCTCAGTGTTTCCCAGAGGTCTCCTGCATTCAGATGTTCTATAACAAAGCGAAAAAAACTTAAAGAACTTCTGAAAAAGAAGAAAAACACTGTCAGTACTCCTGCCGCAAAACTTCCGGCAAGTCGCTTCGCCATATGATACAGAAAAATCAAAAATCCCAGAAGTGCCAGAACACTTACCACATTGTACGCAAAATCCAGACGCAGTCCCAGAAATTCAAGATTTCCCACAAAAAACTGGAACATAAAGTGGTACTTTACATCCTGCCCGCCAAAATGCGGATACTGTGTCGGAAAATTGTTTCCCATAGAAAAAGACCGCATCATCGCTGTATGCGGTGCATAATCCCCGTAAACTGTATAACCACTGTACAGCACTCCGTCTTTGATAAAAAAGACATAAAACATGATCCAGGTCAGAAAGACCAGTAAAGCACCGAAAAACACTGCTTCTTTTCGAAACAGCCTGCGCTCCGTAATCATCCCTGTTTCCAAAATCCCCTTAAAAGACCCCGCCTTATGGTATCTTTTCCAGTAAATGATCACCACTATCAATACCGCCACAGCCATGACAACTGCATTTGCATAGATCAGCGGATGGACTGCACCGGCCTCGCTTGCTGCCCATGCAGTCATATAGGTTGCCCATCCCATTATAAGTACGCCTGTGCCAAAAGCTGCTGCCAGAGTAAGCCAGATCTGATTATATTCTATTTTTTTTGAAAGCAGCAGTCCTGCCAGCTCTTTTCCGATGAGCATACACAGGATTAAATAAATAACACCTAACATCATACACCTCTTCTGTAAATCTCTGTATAAAATACTTTCCATTCATACAGCAACAGTATAGCAAAGGAATTTTCGTATGGCAAACAAACTTCCTTTATTTCGTAGAAGTTCACAATATCTACACGTTTTGCTCTTTACTGCACATTCAGATATGTACGGATTCCTTCCGTGACTGCACCGGCAACTTTTTGCTGATACTCCTTTGTCTGAAGCTTTTGTGCTTCCTCCGGATTGGTCAGAAAACCACATTCCACAATCACGAGCGGCCCGCTGCTTCTTTTCAACAGATAATAACTGGTATTTCCCTTCACTTCCCGCGGGCGGTCCACTTCCAGGTTCTGGTTCAAACTGTTCTGGACTGCCTCTGCAAGTTTTTTTCCTTCCACAGAACCTTCATAATAAAACACCTGCGGTCCATGCACCTCTGAATCCTGATAGCTGTTCTGGTGAATGCTGACAGAAAGCACCGGTGCATGTTCCTGAATCATTGTAACCCGACGCTGCATATCCTGTACTTTTTTATTCGCCGCCCCACTGTCATACAGGCCTTTGTCCTCTTCCCTTGTCATGATGACTGAATATCCGGATTTTTCAAGTGTATCCCGAAGGAACAGCGAAATTGAAAGATTGATACCTTTCTCTTTCAGTCCTCCCATGCCGATCATTCCCGGATCGCTTCCGCCATGTCCCGCATCAACAAGAATCAGCGGCCCGGCTTCCCCCTTCGTCGTTTCTGCCTGATTGACGGAAATAACAGCGGCCTGTCTGGATAACAGGTAAAAACATACCAGCAGCAGACAGGCCATTGTCAGTTCGATTCTGTATTTTTTCATGCAGTTACACCTCTGCATCTTTTATTTTTATGTATATGCACGGAGTTTTTCGCCTAACACCTTACTCGTATTTTACTATTTCTTTTTTCAGGCGTTTCATGATCCGCTTTTCCAGCCTCGAAATATATGACTGTGAGATTCCCAGAAGATCCGCAACCTCTTTCTGCGTTTTTTCCTTTCCTTCCGCATTATTCAGTCCAAATCGCAGACGGATGATTGTCTGTTCCCTCGGACTTAATTTATTGATTGCTTTTGCAAGCAGCGTAATCTCTACTTCGTCCTCCAGTCGTCTTGAAATCACATCTTCATCTGTTCCAAGAATGTCCGACAGAAGAAGTTCATTGCCATCCCAGTCTACATTCAGCGGTTCATCAATCGAAACCTCCATTCTTGTCTTACTGTTGCGTCGCAGGTACATAAGGATCTCGTTTTCTATACAACGTGAAGCATATGTCGCAAGTTTAATATTTTTGACCGGATTAAATGTATTGATTGCTTTGATAAGCCCGATCGTACCAATTGAGATCAAATCCTCAACTCCGACTCCCGTATTGTCAAATTTCTTCGCGATGTACACCACAAGCCTTAAGTTATGCTCGATCAGCAGGGATCTTGCCTCCTGTTCCTGTTCTGTTTTAAGCTTACTGATCACGTAAGCTTCTCTCTTGGGTTCCAGTGGTGCCGGTAAGACATCACCCCCTCCGATATAATACAGTCCCCTCGATCTTGAAAGAACTAATTTCTGAAAAACCTGAAACGGACTATAATCCATCCCTGCTGCCGATCTGCTCATATCCTGCCCCTCCTAATGCAATAATCTGGAATTCAGTAATACTTCGTATTCTTTTCCCAAAGCAAAAGGTTCCGGTGACAGTGCGACAACCGGCTCTTTTATATGAACCGTATTCCCTTGGATCTGAATACAAAGTTCCTCCAGTGTCACAGCCAGAAGCAGCCGCTCTCCCCGTCCCACGGTCCGGCAGGACAGATAGTGTGGCTTAAGCCCGGCTATCTCCGTACTTTTTATTTTCTCAGGCTTTTCCTGCAGGCCTGCAAGTCTTTCTGTCAGATCTTCCGAAAAAAGTATCTTCATACATTTCCACGATGCGACAGACACCGGTGTTCCACTTATCGGATCCAGGAGATGATTTCCTGTATCAAGAAATCCTTCTGTACTCATCTCCTTTCCCTGATATTTAAGCACTACCGGATAAGAGCCGCTTCGTATATGTTCTGCGCTGTCCAGGATTCGAATCAGAAGACTGATTCCCAGATAGGTTCCAAACGCACACAATACAAAAATCACTCCGGTCGTTCGGATATTTCCCATCACTTCCGTCCAGATCCCACCGCTCAAGAATGCAAGCACATAAAATATCAGAACCGCCATTGCAAGTCTTTTCCAGGACCGAATCCTGTATGCAAGTATCAGCATTCCTGCCGCACAGAAAATCTCTACAATGCCCCACATTCGTGGAATCTGTTCTGCCGGTATACAGAGACTGATACTTGAAAAAAGCGCTCCGCCTGCCGCTGCCATAAGACAACGGCATCTGTTCCTGCCTTCTCTTATAAAAAATCCGGTCAGTCGCAGAAGAATATAATCCATCAGAAAGTTTGCCGCAAATACAGCATCTATGTATACATTCTGATACATAAAAAAAGCCCCCTGCAGCCTATAAATCCTTCACTTTGGTAAGTGAACTCATTATAGGTGACAGGGGGTGCGGATTTTGTCAAAACCGCGTGTCGTATGGCAAGAATTTCTCGTGTCCGTTCGACAGATTATTTATTCTCTTCCTGTACCTCGATCTTACGAATCGTTTTGTTTTTGATTTCTTCTTTGATCGCGCTCATGAAATCTCCGAGGTCTTTCATTCCTTCATCACCGAGGTAACGGCTTCTTACGGAAACTTTGCCCTCTTCCTCTTCTTTTGCACCGACAACCAACATGTACGGTACTCTCTCAAGACGTGCTTCACGGATCTTGTAACCCATTTTTTCGGAACGTTTGTCAACAGAGCAGCGGATTCCTTCTTCTTTCATCTGTGCTTCTACCTTGTCAGCATAAGCATTGAACTTTTCGGAGATTGGAATCACACGTACCTGTTCCGGGCAGAGCCATGTCGGGAACATACCTGCATATTTTTCGATCAGCCATGCCAGAGTTCTCTCATAGCATCCCATAGACGTACGGTGAATGATGCACGGACGTTTCTTATTCCCGTTTTCATCGATATAATACATATCAAACTGTTCAGCAAGAAGGGCATCCCACTGAATTGTAATCATAGTATCTTCTTTTCCGTATACGTTCTTTGCGTTGATATCAACTTTCGGTCCGTAGAATGCAGCTTCTCCGACATCCTCTGTAAACGGGATGTTCAGTTCTTCGAGCATCTGACGGATATCTCGTTCTGTCTCTTCCCATACTTCCGGCTCACCGATATATTTTTCTCTGTTGTTCGGATCCCATTTGGAAAGATGATACGTTACATCTTCTTCGACACCCAGAACCTGCAGACAGTACTGTGCAAGTGCAATACAGTCTTTGAATTCTTTGACCATCTGGTCAGGTCTTACAATCAAATGTCCTTCGGAAATAGTAAACTGACGAACTCGTGTCAGACCATGCATCTCACCGGAATCCTCATTACGGAACAGTGTGGATGTCTCGCCGTAACGCAGCGGCAGGTCACGGTAACTGTGCTGTTCTGCTTTGTATACATAATACTGGAACGGACATGTCATAGGACGAAGTGCAAATACCTCTTTGTCATTTTCCTCATCACCAAGTACGAACATACCGTCTTTGTAATGATCCCAGTGTCCGGAAATCTTATACAGATCGCTCTTGGCCATCAACGGTGTCTTTGTTCTTACATAGCCACGTTTTGTTTCTTCATCCTCGATCCATCTCTGCAGTTCCTGCATCATGATAACACCGTTTGGCATGATCAGAGGAAGGCCCTGTCCGATAACATCTACAGTTGTAAAGATTTTCATCTCACGGCCAAGTTTGTTATGGTCACGTTTCTTGGCTTCTTCCATCTGCTCCAGATGTTCTTTCAGTTCATCTTTTGTAGCATATGCTGTTCCGTAAATACGAGTCAGCATTGCATTCTTTTCGCTGCCTCTCCAGTAAGCACTGGAAGAAGAAAGAAGTTTAAATGCTTTTACACCTTTTACACTCATCAGGTGTGGTCCGGCACAGAGATCTGTCCAGTCTCCCTGTGAATAGAAGGAAATTTCTTCTCCTTCCGGAAGATCTTCGATCAGTTCTACTTTATAAGGTTCGTTTTTCTCTTTGAAGTATGCGATCGCGTCTTCTCTTGATTTTGTGAAGCGCTCGATCTTCGCACCTTTTTTGATGATTTTTTTCATTTCTTTCTCAATTGCGTCCAGATCCTCACGTGAGAACGGTACGTGATCGAAATCATAATAAAATCCTGTATCAATAGAAGGTCCGATTGCAACCTTTGCTTCCGGATATAAGTTCTGTACTGCCTGTGCAAGTACATGAGATGCTGTGTGACGAAGAACAGCAAGTCCTTTTTCATCCTTTGCTGTGAGAATGTTCAGTTCACAGTCACTGTCAAGTACTGTACGAAGATCTACAACTTCTCCGTTTACTTCTCCGGCGCATGCAGCACGTGCAAGACCCTCGCTGATGTCATAAGCGATGTCGATTACGGACTTTGCTTCTGAATACTCTTTTTTTGATCCGTCTTTTAATGTGATGATCATAGTTTTGAACTCCTTTTGTGTTTGAATAAATTTGTAAGTTTTTCCACAGGGACGAGTTTTTGTAAACAAAAAGTCCCTTACAATACACTTTATGTACTGTAAGGGACGAATAATCTACTCGCGGTTCCACCCTGCTTGCTGCGTCTGTCATAAGGCAGATCCAGCCACTCTTATAAGATGATAACGGAATCACCGGACCGTATTAGGGCCACTCGGAGATGGTCTTCGACTGCTTCCTGTTAAAATACTCTCAGCATGCGTATCTCTCTCTGGAACATTCCACAGTTTACTCTTCTCTTCAACGTGTTTCTTTATTCTGTTATCCATTATATCCACATGCTTTCCATTTGTCAATGGGTGATTCCACTTTTTGGTCAGACCAATATTATATGACCTGACTATAACTCACCTGCGATTATTTAAAGTACTCTACACCGGATTCAAAGATCTTAATATCCTGTTCTCCGTAAATGTTGACAGCCACTCCATCGCCACGACGCTCGCTGTGTGCCATCTTACCGAGGATACGTCCGTCAGGACTTGTGATACCTTCGATGTTCATGTAGGAACCATTGACATTCCATTCTTCGTCTGCACTTAAGTTTCCATTCGGAGTTACATACTGAGTTGCAACCTGTCCGTTGGCAAAGAGTTTTGCAAGCCATTCATCGTTGGCAACAAAACGTCCCTCTCCGTGGGATGCCGGGTTACAGTATACACCGCCGAGCTGTGCTTTCTGAAGCCATGGAGACTTGTTGCTTACAACCTTGGTGTAAACCATCTTTGAGATATGACGTCCGATGGTGTTGAAGGTCAGTGTCGGAGAATCCTCTTTCTGTCCGCAGATCTCACCATACGGTACAAGGCCAAGTTTGATGAGTGCCTGGAAACCATTACAAATACCAAGTGCAAGGCCGTCTCTCTCATTAATCAGTTTCATAACGGCTTCTTTGATCTTTGCATTCTGGAATGCAGTTGCAAAGAATTTTGCAGAACCATCCGGTTCATCACCTGCGGAGAATCCTCCTGGGAACATAATGATCTGTGCCTGATCAATTGCTTTCTCAAAGAGTTCTACAGAATCATGGATATCTTCTGCTGTCAGGTTCTTGAATACTTTGACATCCACTTCTGCGCCGGCTCTCTCAAATGCACGTGTGCTGTCGTATTCGCAGTTAGTTCCTGGGAATACCGGAATAAATACACGCGGTTTTGCAACTTTGTGTTTGCATACATAAATGTTTTCTGCATGGTACAGCTCATCTTTTGCCGGTTTTTCATTTTCCTCACCGGAAACTGTCTTGAAGACTCTTTCCAGAGTTCCTTTCCATGCTTCTACAGCTTCTGCCTCAGTGATCACGGTATCTCCGTAGGAGAATTTGCCATCCTCGGTAACTTCACCGATCAGTGTATAAGTGATGGAAAGCTCACCGACTTTTTCTGCCGGAACTTCCATGATAATGTCACCAAATCCCGGAGCAAAGAAATCTCTCGGATCCAGATTATGCTCGATCTTTACACCAAATGCGTTACCAAATGCCATCTTGGAAACAGCTGCTGCAATACCGTGGCGATCCAGTGCATAGGCAGAAACAACTTTGCCGTTCTGAATATCGTTATGGAGTTTTTCGTACTGATCCATGATTCCTGCGTAATCCGGAAGATCATACTGATCACGCGGTGCACGGAGCCATACAAGTTTGTTTCCTGCTTTTTTGAGTTCAGGAGTGATCACATCCTGGATCTTAGCTACATCAACTGCAAAGGAAACAAGTGTCGGAGGTACATCAATCTCGTTAAAGGTACCGGACATACTGTCTTTACCACCGATGGACGGAAGGCCAAATCCCATCTGTGCCGCATAAGCACCAAGGAGTGCAGAGAATGGCTGACTCCATCTCTTTGGATCTTCGGTCATACGACGGAAGTATTCCTGGAATGTGAAGCGGATCTTCTTGTAATCACCACCTGTAGCCACGATTCTTGCTACAGATTCTGTTACTGCATAAGCAGCTCCGTGATATGGACTCCAGGATGAGAGATATGGGTCAAAGCCGTAGCTCATCATGGTAACTGTATCAGTCTTTCCGTTCTGTACCGGAACTTTAGCAACCATACTCTGAGTCTCTGTAAGCTGATACTGACCGCCGTATGGCATAAATACGCTTCCTGCACCGATAGAGCCGTCGAACATTTCGACAAGACCTTTCTGGGAGCATACATTGAGGTCAGCAAGTGTCTCCAGCCATTTTGCCTTAACATTGGCAACGTCTGGTCTTTCTTCGAAGAGGTTTCCTTCCTTGTTCGGAATCTCAACCTCTACTGTTGTTTCCTGATGTGCTCCATTAGTGTCAAGGAATGCACGGGAAATATTTACGATTTCTTTGCCTCTCCATGTAAGAACAAGGCGTGGCTCCTCGGTAACGACTGCAACCGGGATTGCTTCGAGGTTTTCTTCGTTTGCAAAGCCAAGGAATTTGTCAACATCTTTTGGATCTACGACAACTGCCATACGTTCCTGAGATTCAGAGATTGCAATCTCTGTACCATCAAGACCGGCATATTTTTTCGGAACTTTATCAAGATCTACACGAAGACCTGCTGCCAGTTCTCCGATGGCAACGGATACACCGCCGGCACCAAAGTCGTTACATTTCTTAATGATATGACTGACTTCTTCACGTCTGAACATACGCTGGATCTTACGTTCTGTCGGTGCATTACCTTTCTGTACTTCTGCACCGCAGACTTCGATAGATGCCTCTGTATGTACTTTTGAGGAACCGGTTGCACCACCAATACCATCACGGCCTGTACGTCCGCCGAGCAGGATAATAATATCTCCCGGATCGGAATTTTCACGGATAACAGCACGTCTCGGAGCTGCACCCATAACAGCACCGATCTCCATACGTTTTGCAACATAATCCGGATGATAGACTTCTTTTACATAACCGGTAGCAAGACCGATCTGGTTACCATAAGAGCTGTAGCCATGAGCTGCACCTCTGACCAGTTTTTTCTGCGGAAGTTTTCCTTTAAGAGTTTCTTTTACGGATACTGTCGGATCAGCTGCACCGGTCACACGCATTGCCTGATATACATAAGTACGTCCGGAAAGCGGGTCACGAATAGCACCACCAAGGCAGGTTGCCGCACCACCGAATGGTTCGATCTCGGTCGGATGGTTGTGTGTCTCATTCTTGAAGTTGATCAGCCACTCTTCTTCTTTGCCGTCCACATCAACCGGAACAACGATACTGCAGGCATTGATCTCATCAGATTCTTCCTGATCTGCAAGTTTCCCTTCAGATTTCAGTTTTTTCATTGCCATCAGGGCAAGATCCATCAGGCAGACAAATTTGTCATCACGATCTTTGTAAAGGACTTCTCTGTCTGCAAGATATTTTTCATAAGTCTTTACGATTGGTTCTTTGTAGTCGCCCTCATCAAACTTCACATCGGTAAGCTCTGTGGAGAATGTGGTATGGCGGCAGTGATCGGACCAGTATGTATCAAGTACACGGATCTCTGTCATAGACGGATCACGTTTTTCTTCGTTTTTAAAGTAATTCTGGATGTGCTGGAAATCCTTGAAAGTCATTGCAAGATTCAGAGAATCATACAGTGCTTTGAGTTCTTCTTCCGGCATATCTTTAAATCCGTCAAAGATCTTGACATCTTCCGGCTCCGGGAATACAGTAACCAGTGTCTCCGGTTTCTCGAGGCCTGTCTCACGGGAATCTACCGGGTTGATGCAGTGATGTTTGATGGCATCAAATTCTTCGGCTGTTATATGTCCTTCTATTACATAAGTAGTTGCAGAGCGGATGATCGGCTGTGCATCCCCTTCCAGGAACTGTACACACTGGACTGCAGAGTCAGCTCTCTGATCAAACTGGCCCGGAAGATATTCTACAGAGAAAATCTTTGCTTCTTCGGATGCCTCGAATTTCTCAAGATAAAGATCATCTACCGGCGGCTCTGCAAACACGGTTCTGCATGCTTTTTCAAAAACTTCATCTGAAATATTTTCTACGTCATAGCGAATCAGCACTCTGACATTTGATACGGATTTGATTCCGAGATAGCTGCTGATCTCGTGTTTTAATTCTTTTGCCTGTACTGCATAGGCTGGTTTCTTTTCTACATAAACGCGTCTTACGTTACTCATAAGTAAGAAACTCCTTTCAGATATGTGTTTGTCTTATAGTTATATATTATTTGTGACGCAGACACACTTGTGCTGCTTCAAAATATATAGTATCATAACAAATATCATTAGTAAAATTAATATATCTTATATTTTTTATTACTCAATCTTATCAATCAGGAGGTTCCTATGGACATCAATCTTGAACTCTACAAAGTTTTTTATTATGTTGCCACTTCTTTAAGTTTTTCGGAGGCATCCCGTCAACTTTTTATTTCTCAGTCTGCTGTGAGCCAGTCGATCAAAACACTTGAAAAAAAACTGAATCACACACTTTTTATCCGAAGCACAAAAAAAGTCCTCCTCACACCGGAAGGAGAACTTCTTCTGCAGCATGTCAAACCGGCTTTGCAGATGCTCGTCGAGGGAGAATCCCTGCTTTCCGGTGACAATATGCTGAAGGGACAGCTCCGTATCGGTGCCAGTGACACGATCTGCCGTTATTATCTGATCAGTTACCTTCAGCAGTTTCATCAGGCATTCCCTGATGTCCGAATCAAAGTTACCAACAGCACTTCGATCGGCTGTGTGGAACTTCTGGAAAAAGGCCAGGTCGACCTGATCGTCTGCAATTTTCCGAATTCACGTCTCGGCAATCATATACAGATCCGTGTCTTAAAAGAATTTCAGGATATTTTTGTAGGAAATCCTGAATATTTTCCTTTAAATGACATGCCCCGTGAGATGAATACTCTGCTTGAGTATCCGATCCTGATGCTGTCCGGCAAAAGTACGACCAGCGAATACCTTCATCAGGCATTTGCCTCTCAGGGGTTAAACCTGCTGCCGGAAGTCGAACTCAACAGCAACGACCTTCTGATGGATCTCGCCCGCATCGGACTCGGCATTGCCTTTATTCCGGATTATATGCTCTCGCCCGATGATTCCCTAAAACCGATCTCACTTATCAGTGGCCTTTCCCCCAGACAGCTTGTACTTATCTACCATGACGGTCAGCCGCTTTCACAGGCAGCGGAAAGATTTCTTGAAATATTGTAACTTCCGGATGATTGCAGAATAATTTTTTATAATGTAAAAGGCCCGGCAGCCGACGGAGTTTATCTGAAATTCAGATTTTCTCCGCCTCTGTCGGGCATTTATTTACTCTGGCATTACTTCGACTGCCTTCGCGATATATTCGTTGTTGATCTGATCAAATGCTCCGCTGTCAGCCTTGGAAGCATAATCCATATCGATCGGCATCTTGCCTACAACCGGTACCTTCAGCTCTGCTGCAATCTCATCGATGTGACTTTCACCAAAGATCTTGATTGATTTACCACAGTCCGGACATTTTACATAGCTGTAGTTCTCAACAATTCCAAGCACCGGAATCTTCATCATTTCAGCCATGTTGTATGCTTTCTTTACGATCATCTTTACAAGATCCTGTGGGGAACTTACGATCACGATTCCGTCGATCGGAAGTGACTGAAATACTGTAAGCGGTACATCACCTGTTCCCGGAGGCATATCTACAAAGAGATAGTCAATCTTGTCCCATACAACATCGGTCCAGAACTGTTTGACCATGTTTGCAAGGACCGGTCCTCTCCAGATGACCGGAGTGTCTTCTGTAGGAAGAAGCAGGTTGATAGACATTACCTTAATACCATTGGCAGTCTCCATCGGATAGATACCGTTGTCATCCGCCTGAGCCGCACCTGTAAGACCATACATCTTCGGGATGGACGGCCCGGTGATGTCTGCATCCAGAATACCTACTTTATAACCTTTTGCTGCCATTGCGTTTGCAAGGGAACCTGTCACGAAGGATTTACCTACGCCTCCCTTACCGCTGACAACACCGATCACATGTTTTATATCAGAAAAAATATTTGCCGGTGCAAGAAAATTCTGTGGCTCGCTCTTGCCTTTGCTTGCACATCCTTCGCAGCTTGATTTGCTGCATGAGCTGTTACTGCATTCTTTTGCCATTTTATTGTTACTCCTTTATTTCATAAATCTGTCGATTGCCCGTTCCAGTTCTTTGATTGCATCTCTGTCACCATGCTCCACTGCATCCACAATACAATGCTCAATATGATCCTGAAGGATGATCTTGCCGGTATTGTTGATTGCTGACTTCACAGCGGAAAGCTGGATCAGCACTTCCGAACAGTCCCTGCCGTCCTCTACCATCCGCTTAATAGACTCCAGATGTCCGATTGCTCTGGATAATCTGTTCAGAACTGCTTTCGTCTGTTCATGGCTGTGATGATGACCATGTGGACCGTGAGAATGCTCGATCACTGTCCCGTCCTCACGAACATGTACATGGGTTTCTTTTGTCTCACTCATGTTTTCTCCTTTTGCCTGAGTTTCAGGCATTCCGGTATTTTATTGCGTAAATATTATTATACCATAAATACTAAATCTCTGTAAAGGAGCATCGTTGTTTTATCTGAGAAGTCACAATATCAAATACAATCGTACCGTCCGGCAGAACAGTCTTGTCATAACTCACATCTTTTCCCTGAAATTTGTGTCTGACATACTCTTCCGGATCTGCAATCTCTACCTCTTCGACAAACACATCTCGCATCTGATTTCTGGGACACTTATTAAAAATCTCCCAGATCACTTCATATTCTTTCATAGTTTTCCACTCTTTCCGGATTTCAGACATCCAGCATCCACTTTCCTTCGATTTCTTCTGCAAATTCATGTTCCACCAATGCAAGGCAGTCCTTTTCTTCCTGCAAAACCGCCCAGGAAAGGCCGCAGCTTGCCGAGATCTCGCGTGGTACCGGAATCAGTCTTCCGGGAATCTCATGTTCTTTGCAGAAACGCTCCACCGCGATTGCACCACTCGTATTAAAAAAGGTCAGAAGATATCTCGGTACTTTCTTTATCATGGTTTTACGACTTTGGATGCTTTCGCCATCGTTTCTACGATATCATACATATTGGTCACTTCGCCTACTTTGAGTTTCTCAGTCAGTCCGTAATAATTAAGACAGGTGCCGCAGGTCTTGATCGTCACGCCCTGTGCCTCCAGACTCTTTAAATCATCGAGCGAATCGGAGTCTTCTGTCGTAAGCGTCGCACCGCCATTATAAAACAGCATGGTTTTCGGAAGCTCATCAAGCTGTGTCACTGCAAAAAGGAATCCTTTCATCAGGACCTGACCGAGTTCATCATTGCCTCTTCCCATAGTCGCGGTATCCACAGCGATCACAAAATCACCCTTTACATCCGGAATGCAATTTATTTCTTCCGTTGTCTCGACTGAAGGCTTTCTGTCTTTTACACGAAGGGTCACATGAAATTCTCTGTCACTTGTTTTCTCTGCAAGAACCTCCGCTCCGGCATTTTTACCCATTCTTGTAAGATTCTGAACTGCAGTTTCATTATCTACAAGAACTGTAATCTCTGCATCTCCCTGCACACTGTCCAGAACCTTTTTTGTCTTTACAACCGGAATCGGGCACTGCTCGCCCATTGCATTTACTGTATATTTCTGTTCAGCCATTTTATTACCTCCTGATGTCTGCTATTTTCTGAAATTACCCTCATTGTAGCAGACCTCTCTGACTTTTGCAACGCAGGTACCCTTCAGAAATCGTTTCCTAAAAAATTTTGTCGAAAAGAATTGAACTTCTTCGAAGAATAGAGTATCATTATTATAATTTTATGAAAACGCTTAGAAATCAAAGGAGAGAAATCATGCAGCTTTTAAAGGACCGTATACTGAAAGATGGAATCGTAAAACCAGGAAATATTTTGAAGGTAGACAGTTTTTTGAATCATCAGATGGATATTACTCTCATCAACGAGATCGGCAAAGAGTTTAAAAGACGTTTCGCAGATTGTCCGATTACTAAAATCCTCACTATTGAGGCATCCGGCATCGGTATTGCCTGTATTACCGCACAGTATTTTGATGTACCTGTCATTTTTGCAAAAAAAGCCCAGAGCCTGAATCTTGATGGTGAAATGTACTGTTCCAAAGTGGAATCTTTCACACATAAAAAAGTTTATGACGTTATCCTTTCCAAGAAGTTCCTCGGACCGGAAGACCATGTACTTTTGATCGATGACTTCCTTGCAAACGGATGTGCATTACTCGGACTCATCGATATTGTTAAAGAATCCGGTGCAACTCTTGAAGGTGCCGGCATTGTCATTGAGAAAGGTTTCCAGAACGGCGGGCAGAAAATCCGTGACATGGGTGTACGTCTGGAATCCCTCGCAATCGTAGATTCCATGACAGATGACTCCTTAACTTTCCGTGACTAATCTTAACTACATAAAAGGAACCCCTGCTAGCTGACAGAGGTTCCTTTTTTGTTTGTCTTTTATATAATTCAATTATTTATTCTTTGTGGAACGTTTTAAAGTTATGCGTTCCTTTGGAGTTGGTGTCACCTTTTCCGTCGGTGTTGGAGTTGCAGTCTCATCAGATTCTTCGGTAACCTCCGGAGTTATGGTCGCTTCCGGGCTTTCTGTTACCTCTGGCGTCGCAGTAACATCCGGTTTCTCAGTAATCTCCGGTGTCACAGTCGACTCCGGTGTCGGTGTTGCCTCCGGTTTTACTTCATCTTCTGTATAGTATCCGTTATCAATCAGGAGTTCATAATTATCTATACTAATGAGCTGTGGCTCACACAGATAAGAAGCAATGATCTTTGTTCCATTGTCATACTGCTCATAGTCATTTACCTCCGGGTCATCTTCTCCGTGAAGATATACATTCACCATATCTTCCGCCCGATCTGCCAGTTCTCCTCGATCCATAAAAACACTACATGAAATCTCACTCTCTGCGATATCTCTGACTGCCTCTGAATCACATCCTACCCCCGTGATCATCGGCCAGTTTTCTCCCGGTGTCAGTCCGTTATCCTGAAGTACTTTTGATACACTTTCTGCGGCGCCGTCAAATCCTGTGCAGATGATATCCGGTGTCTCTGTGTCCGAATAAAATTCACTTAACATTTCTTCTGCACGCGACTGTGCCTCATCCGTACTCCATCTTAAGATACCGGTCTCTTCAAATGTGATCTGTCCGGATTTGCATACCAGTGTACCGTCATCCAGATACGGCTGCAGTTTTTCCATCAGTCCATTATAGAAAAACAGTGCCTGTGTATCATCCAGAGAGCCCATAAGAAACTCGATTGTCTTTGATTCTTTTGCCTCCTGAAGCTTCTCCAGTTCTTCCTTATCAATGATTTCCTGTCCGATCAGCTGCCCGATCTGGCGTCCGCCAAATGTCACATAATATTTTACTCCATCCGTATTCATGATCAGATCATCATATGCTATCACCGGGATCTCAGCCTCTTTTGCAGCTTTAAGTTCCTCACTTAATCCATATGGATCTACCGGTGCGATCACCATTGCAGATACGGCTTTCTCTGTCATATCACTGACCTGAGATGCCTGCTCGTCCGCATCATCCTGTGCATACATGATTACCGGTGCATAACCGTCATCTGTAAATTTCACCTCAAGTTCTTTTGCATCTCTGCTCCATTCATCTTCATTCGGAAGCAGAATCGCAATTTTCTCAGCGTCTGATGCGTCTGTTTCTTCCTCCTGTCCTTCCGCCTCTGTCGGCACCGATGTATCTGTGGCAGTCTCCTCTTTGACTGAAGAATCTTTATCAGAGGAAGTTGCTTTGTCTGAGGAATCTTGATCGGATTTTTTATCTGTTTCAGTATCAGTCTCTACGTCTTCTCCTGCACCTTCTTTTTCGGTCTGCGCACTTTCACTGGCTGCCTCTGTTGCCTTGTTTTTGCCACAACCGGTGAACATGGTTCCGGTCAGCAATACTCCGAGTATGATACAAACTGCTCTTTTTTTCATGCTGATTTCCTTTCTGTCCTTTATACACCTTTGTACTCTTTTGCAAGAGTCTTGAGATAGTCACGGTATGCTGCTGCCGTCTTTTTGGGTTTCAGGATATGTACATCTTTCCCCATTGCCGTCAGCCAGCCAAAAAACTGCGGACCGCTGATCTGCGGTGCAGTAATCTGAATTTCATCATTTTCTTTTGCTTTGTATTCTGCCACTGTTCCAAAGAATGCCCGCATCTCTTTTTCTTTTGATTTCCGGCACACTAATTTCATTGGCTTCTCTGCTTCCTGAATTTCAGATTTACAAAAGCTCATAAAACCGGTCTCTGTTTCGCCAGAAGCTTTTGAATGGGCAGCTTTCGTCGTTTTATCTGCTGCCGGCTTTTCCTGAAGTGGCGGAACATTTCCATTTTTCAGATAATATCCGCCCGGTCTGCCTCTTTTGAACTCTATATCCAGCCCAAACTCCCGCAGGGCCTCCAGATCATCGTAAATACTTTTTCGTTCTGCTGTAATGTCATACTCTGCAAGTCTGTCAAGAATCTCCTGCATCGTCACGATCTGATCCCGGGATGTGCCTGCCAGAAGATGTTCAAGGATCAGTATTTTTGCTTTCTGATTGTGTGATTTTGCCATTTGTATCCCCTTATCTGTTTTGTATAAATCGATGAAAGATATAATCGTTTGCTTCTTTTTCCTGACGGTCATCAAGCCCTGTAAGTGTCGTCTGATCTCCATATTTGCGCTGAAGGGCTTTCAGGATCAGCCAGTCCGCAAGCTGTGGGTTCTTCGGCAGTAACGGTCCGTGAAGGTAAGTGCCTATTACATTTTTATAAACAACACCTTCATATCCGGTTCTGCCATCATTTCCCTTTCCATACAGGACTTTGCCCAGCGGCTTGTTGTCTTTAATGCAGGTCCTTCCGCCGTGATTCTCGAATCCCACTACCGGCATTTCAAAAAGATCGCTCTTCAGGACAATGTTGCTGATCAGACGGCCTTCTTCCTGTTCTGTATACATATCTACCAGACTCAGACCATCGATCATACCCTGATCTGTCTTGTAGTAACTTCCAAGCAGCTGATATCCACCGCATATCGCAATAACAACGCCGTTATCCTCCACATATGCCTTAAAATCCTTCTGGATTTCTTTTAATTTCTCACAGACGATCATTTGCTCTCTGTCTGAACCACCGCCCAGAAGCACGATATCCAGTTTGGAAAAATCAATGGTATCGCCCATCTCAAATGCGATCGTCTCAGCTTCAATGCCGCGCCACTGGCATCTCTTCATCAGGCACTGGATGTTGCCTCTGTCACCATAAAGATTAAGAAGCTCCGGGTATAAATGTCCTATTGTTAATTTCATCAGTGTTCTCCCTCCAGCTTCTTAAGTATGTTTCTTGTGCTGAAAAGTGCCGTATAGTTTACCAGAACATATAAGTTTCCAGTTCCGTCTGCTACCCGGTCACGGATTGCCTTCTCTACATCAGATTCCAGAATAGATGGAATATCCACATATTTCAATCGCAGGCGCATATCCTGACAGCGAATACCGCTGACGGTGATCGAACGAATGCTTTCTTCTCCGAGGCGGTCAAAATCCACATCCCAGAGCCAGGAAATATCGATGCCGTCCTGTGCATTGTCGTTGATTGCAATGATCACGTCTTTCGGATTGGTATCCTGCATAACAGCAGAAATATTCTGGTTAAAACCAGCCGGATTCTTCGCAAGATTCAGAGTCACCCCTGCACCTTTGATGCGGAACTGCTCCATTCTGCCGTTCTCCGGATTAAAGTTTTTGAGCATATCCATAAAATGTTCTGATTTAAAACCTGCGGTGCGGATGCCTGCATAAGCTGCCAGAATATTATATACATTATAGAATCCACGATAATTTGCAACAATTCGATTTCCCTCTACAGAGAAACTGAGCTGATCGCTGACTTTTACATCTTCTGCATCATAATCCGGAACCGGTCGTTTAAAGCCGCATTTCGGACACTGATAATCTCCAAGTTGACTGTAATGATAAAAGCTGTACTGCAGACGCTCTCCGCATTTCTTGCAAAAACGTCCTTCACGGATCTCATTTGTCTCATTTTTCATGACCGGACGGCTGATTCCATAATAAACGCATGGGTTGCCACTGTCCATTGCCATATATGCTGACAACGCATCATCACCGTTTACGATCAGTTTCATATCAGGGACGGTACGGATCATCTCTTCCAGAATATTCATCGTAATGTCGATCTCACCGTAACGGTCAAGCTGATCACGGAAAAGATTGGTCATCACCATGTAATTCGGTTTCATACGCGGAAAAATATGCCTGGTGGATGCTTCATCTACCTCGATACAGGCATAATCTGCATCAATATGACCGTTTAATCCTGCGCCAAGTGCAAACGCGGCAACAACACCGTTCAGCATATTGGAACCTGTATGATTGCAGACCACCTTCTGTCCCTCTGCTTCCAGAGCTGCACAGAGCATATTGTTTGTCGTTGTCTTACCATTCGTTCCACAGACTACGAATATACCCTTTCTGACTTCTTCTGACAACTCCGTAAGGATCTGCGGATATATCTTCAATGCAATCTTACCTGCCCATGTCACACCCTGACGTCCCATCATTTTGCAACCTGCACCTGCAGCTTTCGCTGCCCAGATTGCGAGTAGCTTTCTTATCTTCATCTTAATTAACCCTTTATTTTCTTCATACTGTTTTGTAACTGATTGTACGCTAAAATGCAGAAATTATCAACCTTAAGGATAAAGTTACAAAAAAAAGGCAGCTTTTTGATGCAAAAAAGGGATGCCTCCGCAGAGACATCCCTTTTAATCATCGCAAAGATTATACTAATTCAATAAGTACTTCCATTGCTGCATCACCTTTACGCGGTCCGATCTTAACGATTCTTGTGTAACCACCGTTACGGCCAGCATATTTCGGTGCGATTTCTTCGAACATTTTCTTTGTCATGTCGACATCTTTGGTATTTTTCTTTCTGCCGGCACCTTTTGCAGGTACTTCTTTAACAGAGTAGAAAACTTTAGCCATCTGACGACGAGCGTGCAGTCTGGACGGAGCATCTTTAGTGATTTCCTTCTGAACTTCATCGTATACGGTAACTTTCTTGCCGTCTACAACTTCTTTCACTCTCTTACCATCAGCATCTTTACGTGCAACTTTTGCAGTTACAGTAACTGTCTCAAAGTTGTCTTTTTCACGTACTGCCATAGCGATAAGACTTTCGGCGATCTTGCGAATTTCTTTTGCCTTTGCTTCAGTAGTAACAATTTTTCCGTGATACAGAAGATTTGTCACCTGGTTTCTTAACAGAGCTTTTCTCTGATCAGATGTTCTGCTTAATTTTCTATATTTTGCCATTTTATTTTCCTCCATCTGCGGGACATCAGAACATGCTTGTTCGGTCTTACTGTCCTGATGCTTAGGCATCCCCGCTACTATTAATCTAACGGTGGATTATTCTTCAGTTGGCTGAAGCTGTAATCCCAGTTCTTTCAGTTTTGCAAGTACTTCTTCCAGTGACTTACGACCAAGGTTACGAACCTTCATCATATCATCAGAAGTTTTGTTGCACAGTTCTTCAACAGTATTGATACCGGCTCTCTTCAGGCAGTTGTAAGAACGAACGGAAAGTTCAAGTTCATCAATGCTCATTTCGAGAACTTTTTCTTTTTCATTGTCTTCTTTTTCGATCATGACTTCTGCGGTCTTAGCGTTTTCGGAAAGATCAATGAAAAGACTGAGGTGTTCGCTCAGAACTTTTGCAGCAAGGCTGACAGCCTCATCCGGATCCAATGTTCCATTGGTATATACATCCAGTGTAAGTTTATCGAAATCAGTTACCTGACCAACACGGGTGTTCTCTACAACCATATTGACTCTGTCAACCGGTGTATAGATAGCATCAACTGCGAGCACACCGATTGGCATATCTTCAGATTTGCCTTTGTCAGCACTTACATAGCCACGTCCACGTGTAATTGTAAGTTCCATAGCCAGTCTGCAGTCTTTGCCACCGTTGAGGGTTGCAATGACCTGATCCGGATTCATGATTTCGATATCCTGATCTGCCTGAATATCAGCAGCAGTTACAACGCCCTTGCCTTCACACTCAATGTATGCAGTCTTCGGTTCATTGTCAGCGCTGTTATTTTTGATGGCCAGGCTCTTAAGATTCATAATGATCTCAGAAACGTCTTCTTTTACGCCCGGAATAGAGCTGAATTCATGAAGAACGCCATCAATCTTAACTTGGCTAACTGCTGCTCCCGGGAGGGATGACAGCATAATTCTTCTGAGAGAATTACCAAGTGTAGTACCGTAACCTCTTTCGAGCGGCTCTACTACGAATCTGCCAAATTTTTTATCTTCGGATATTTCCGTAATTTCGATTTTTGGTTTATTAAAATCAAACACTATAAGTCCCTCCTTCTGGGTTTGTCAACATTTGAGGGTATTTAACGAGCTAGTATGCATTATTTGGAGTACAACTCGACGATAAGCATCTCGTTTACCGGAACATCAATTGCTTCTCTTCTTGGAAGTTCTTTTACAGTTCCGCTTAAAGCTTCCTGATTTACATCAAGCCATTCCGGAACAAGTCTTCCGCCTGTTACTTCCAGAATACCTTTGTATCTTTCAGAACCTTTACATTTTTCTTTGATTTCAATTGTATCACCAGCTTTTACAAGGTAAGACGGAATGTTAACACATTTGCCGTTTACAAGTACATGCTTGTGATCAACGATCTGACGTGCTTCACGTCTTGTTCTTGCAAGACCCATACGGAATACAACGTTGTCAAGTCTGCTTTCAAGAAGAACCATAAGGTTTTCACCAGTCTGTCCCGGCATTCTGTCAGCTTTGTTGTAGTAGTTGTGGAAAGGTTTTTCCAGAACTCCGTAGATGAATTTTGCTTTCTGT
>OLQE01000246.1_pt1 | contig 47419 bp, 50 predicted proteins | sample 1643161 | NCBI WGS metagenome assembly OLQE01 (sample SAMEA3136650, study PRJEB25190) | human gut metagenome
ACCATAAGTTTTTGGAACTGTTGGATTTTGGACACAGTTATACTATTTCGCAATTGTATGCTGAGGCGGAAAAGTTCTGTGAGGAAGGAAAAATGCAGCCGGAGATGATGGAAAGTATCTACTACAAAGATATTTTAGGATTGCTGGAAAGTCCGCTTGGTCTCAGGCTTCGGAAAGCCGCACAAAGTGGATGCCTGAAAAAGGAACAGCCATTTGTACTTGGAGTTTCGGCGGACACGATTTATCCGGAACTGTTCGAGAGACAGGAAGAAGAGGAAGAACTGCTGATCGTGCAGGGAATCATAGATGTTTATTTTGAGGAGGCAGACGGAATTGTCGTCGTGGATTATAAGACAGACCGGGCAGCATCTCGGGAAGAACTTGCAGAACGATATGAGAAACAGCTTAGCTATTATGGAGAAGTGCTGGAACGACTTACCGGAAAGAGAGTAAAGGAGAAAATTATATATTCCTTTGCGCGGAAAGAGGAGGTACGAGTATGATAGAAATCGCAATCGGTTACGTGCTTCTGATCAATTTGTTTGCGTTTTCCCTATTTGGGATCGATAAGAGAAAGGCAGTGAAAAGGAAATGGCGTATTCCGGAAGCGACCCTTCTGACGGTGGCGGCGCTTGGAGGAGGAGCCGGGGCGCTTCTTGGAATGTATACCTTTCATCACAAGACAAGAAAACCGAAATTTTATGTTGGTGTGCCGGCATTACTTGTGGCAGAATGTTTGGTGCTATGGTATTTATGGGAAAATCGATTCTGATTTTCGATGTTATAGATGGATTGAATAATAAAGGACAGGGGCGATACAGAAGTAGTTTCTTATACAAGAGATGATTCGGTATCGCCCCTGTCTGTATGCCTGAAAACGGGGGAGGTTTCAGGCAGAAATTGGCACGACATTAAGAAAATCTTCATAAATTCTTATATATTTTTACATTGACAATAATATTATACGCTATATAATATAGATAAATAAATAGTATTAAATTTATTATCATATTATGAATCACAAATAGAAAAAGATAAAGGAGTGATGACATGGTATTTAACACAGGAGCGGCATTGTTAGATGCGATTGTGTTGGCAGTTGTATCCAGAGAAAGTCAGGGGACTTACGGATATAAGATTACACAGGATGTCAGACAAGTGTTGGAAGTATCGGAGTCTACCTTGTATCCGGTTTTACGAAGACTCCAGAAAGATCAATGCCTGGAAGTGTACGATATGCAGTTTGACGGCAGAAACCGACGGTACTATAAGGTGACGGATCGAGGAATGGCACAGCTGAATCTGTATCGCGAGGAATGGAAAGTGTATTCAAAGAAGATCAGTGAGATATTTGAGGGAGGTGTGACTGCATGAATCGAATAGAATTTATGTTAGAGCTGGCAGCGCTTTTGCAGGATGTGCCAGTGGAAGAGCGAACAGATGCAATGCAGTATTATAATGATTATTTTGATGCGGCAGGAGAAGAAAATGAACAAAAAGTAATTTCGGAGCTGGAAAGCCCAAAGAAAGTTGCAGAAAAGTTAAAGGCAGGCCTGGATGGCAGAAGCGATCTGGGAGGAGCCTTCACAGAAAATGGTTATCAGGATTTTCAGTTTGACAGTCGGAAAATGCCGGTATCCGGAGAGTATCCATATGAGCAGAGTCGGTCAGAAGAACGTGGTACTTATGAAAATGAGAGACACAACAGGACAGCAAAGGTGATTTTGCTCGCTGCGATCATTCTTATAGGAGCACCGATAGTGATACCGCTTGTGATTGCAATTATCGGTGTCATCTTTGGGGTGGTAATCGGGATTGTAGCAGGAGTGGCAGGGATTGGTATGGGAACGATTGCAATTTTGATTTCCGGAATTTTTACAGCAGGTGTAGGAATTGTCCACATGTTTACCGCTGTCGGAGAAGGATTGCTAGTAAGTGGAATCGGACTTTTGCTTACCGCGGTCGGATTGCTTGGATCGATGGCGGTTCTGTGGGTGATTTTGAAGGTGGTACCGTTTCTGTTTCAGGGAGCTGTAAATATTTGTAGAAAGATTTTGCAGAGAGGAGTGAGAAGATGAAAAAAGGTTGGAAAGCCGGGTGGATCATAGCAGGTGTAGCGGCAGTGACCGGAGGAATGTTTTGTATTGCGGGTGTTGCGCTTGGAGGAAGAGCAGATACAATTGAATTTAACGGAGAGCATGTTTTCGACTTGTTTTCAGGGGAACTGTTTGAAGATGATCTGTCGGAGGTGGCCTCTCCGTATGGGGCTCCTGAAGAGCAGTACACAGGGAGTGAAAGAGAAAATCTTTTTACAGATGTAAAGCGGATGGAAGTTGAGATGAGTGTAGGTGAGATAATCGTAGAGGAAACAGATGGAGCAGAAATTCAAGTAACGATTCCAGAGGATTTCAGAAAAATCCAGTGTTACCAGGACGGTGAGAAACTGATGATCGAGAATACAGAGCGAAAGTCAAAGCTGGGAAAGAGTGTGGATCCGGTCGTGATTGGGATTCCAAAAGGCTACCGTTTGGAAGCGTTTCAGTGTGAGATTGCAGCAGGTGAGTTTACTGGGGACAAGCTTCGCGGTGGTCATGTAGAAATCAGTGCGGGAGCAGGAGATGTTACGATTGAGAAAGTCGATGCAACGACAATGACTTTAGAGGCTGGTGCCGGGGAAATTGACATTATGGAGGCAGTTGTGTCAGAAGGAGAAATCGAATGTGGAATGGGAGAAATATATCTGACACTTGCAGGGAAAGAGACAGACTATGAATGTTTCACAGAGTGTGGAATGGGAAGTGTGTGGATCGGAGATGAGGAATATACGGCGCTGGGATCAGAAAAACGTATCCATCCGGGAGCAGAGAAAAAGCTTGCTATCGAATGTGGCGCCGGGGAAATTACTATTGACTTTTCTGAGCAGGAGTGAAACACTGTTCATAGGAAAATTAATTTACAGAGTGTTTTTTAAGAAAGGGGAATTTTAGAATGGAACAGAAAAGATTATACAGATCAACAAGAAATAAAATGATATGTGGAGTATGCGGAGGAATAGCAGAATATTTCAACATCGATCCGACACTTGTAAGACTTGGAGTTGTATTGCTCAGCCTGACAAGTTGGGGAACGGGAATTCTTGCCTATTTTATCTGTTCGGTCATTATTCCGGATGAGCCGAAAGAATTTTAATATGGAGAAAACTTTAGGGTGACATAAAAAAGCAGCGAACAGCTGCTTTTTCCTTTTAGAGCATAGAGAAGTCCATGGGAAGTGAGGAGTCTGTATAAATTAAAAAAAACAGGGAATATTTACAAATATCACAATGGATTTCATAGAATTAGGAAATTGCAGGAAAAGGGGAGAAAAAAGATGTCACGGAAAAAGGAAAAGAAGATTGTACTAAGTGAATTAGAACCAGAAGAACGGTTGAAATATGAGATTGCAGAAGAACTCGGACTCCTCGATCAGGTGATGGAAAAAGGGTGGAAATCACTGTCGTCGAGGGAGACCGGAAGAATCGGAGGAATCGTAAAAAACCGTAGGAAAATGTTTAAAAACTGTGAACAATCTGAGGCAGGGGTTGAAAAATAAGAGATTATTTGATATAATCGTACGACTGGGAGAAGGTATTTTTTTGTGCGTAAGTATTTCTCCCGAAAGAAAAAATGCATAATAATTCTTGATTTCTACTTTCTTTTTTTGCTGTTTTGCATTAAGATATATACAGATATGTAGAAATGTAGAATTTATTAAGCGGAGGAGAAGAATATGATATCAAATCAGACACTTCAGAACACCATCGAAGGCTTGAAGGGAATTACCCGGATCGATTTGTGTGTAATGGATACAGAAGGAAAGGTACTTGCAAGTACATTTACAGATACAGAAGATTATGAAAGTGCGGTAGTGCCGTTTGTGGAATCACCGGCGGACAGTCAGGTGATCCAGGGCTACCAGTTCTTTAAGATTTTTGACGAACATCAGCTCGAATATATCTTAATGGCAAATGGCGGAAGCGAGGATGTATACATGGTCGGTAAGATCGCGGCATTCCAGATCCAGAATCTTCTGGTCGCTTACAAAGAGCGTTTTGACAAAGATAATTTCATCAAGAACCTGCTTCTTGACAACTTACTGCTTGTGGATATCTATAATCGGGCGAAAAAATTACATATTGACACAGAAGTGAGACGTGTTATTCTTATAGTTGAAACGTCCCGGGAGAAAGATACGGGGATGCTTGAGAGTGTGCGTGTACTTCTGGGCAGCAAGACAAAGGATTTTATCACAGCTGTGGATGAGAAGAACATCATCGTTGTGAAAGAGCTTGCAGCTAATGAAGGTTACAAAGAGATGGAACAAGTTGCAAAGAACATTCTGGAGATGCTTCAGTCGGAGGGCGAGGAAGATGTTCACGTTGCATACGGAACTATTGTAAATGATATCAAGGAGGTATCCAAGTCCTACAAAGAGGCGAAGCTTGCACTGGATGTAGGAAAGATCTTCTTTAATGAGAAAGATATCATCGCATACAACACACTTGGTATCGGAAGACTGATCTATCAGCTGCCGATTCCACTTTGCAAGATGTTTATCCGTGAGATTTTTGAAGGAAAATCACCGGACGATTTTGATGAGGAAACATTGACGACGATCAATAAATTCTTCGAAAACAGTCTGAATGTATCGGAGACATCAAGACAGCTATACATCCACAGAAATACACTTGTGTACAGGCTGGATAAGCTGCAAAAGAGCACAGGTTTGGATCTTCGTGTGTTTGAAGATGCGATCACATTCAAGATTGCTCTTATGGTAGTGAAATACATGAAGTACATGGAGACCTTGGAGTATTAGTGATAGGAGGACATATGATAGAATTAAAAGATGTAACGAAGGAGTATTCAAAAGGAGTTGCGGCTCTGAATGGAGTATCTGTGAAGATCGAGCAGGGCGAATTCGTGTTCATCGTAGGGGACAGTGGGTCAGGAAAATCTACTTTGATCAAGTTGATCATGAAAGAATTGGACCCGACATCCGGCACGATCATCGTGAATGGACAGAATCTGAACCGTATGAAGCACAGACATATTCCGAAGTACAGAAGAGGGCTTGGAGTTGTGTTCCAGGACTTCAGACTTTTAAAAGACAGAAATATTTATGAGAACATTGCATTTGCCCAGAGAGTTGTTGAGACTCCGACGCGTGTGATGAAGAAGAAAGTACCTGCAGCGCTTTCACTTGTAGGACTTGCTCAGAAATATAAGATGTTCCCGAAGGAACTTTCCGGTGGAGAACAGCAGCGTGTAGCAATCGCAAGAGCGATCGTCAATGAGCCGTTAATCCTTCTGGCAGACGAGCCGACAGGAAATCTTGACCCGACAAACTCATGGGAGATCATGCAGTTGCTTGAGGAAGCGAACCAAAGAGGAACAACCGTATTAGTCGTTACACATAATCAGGAGATCGTAAACGAGATGCAGAAGCGTGTAATTACGATGAAGAAAGGTGTCATTGTCAGCGACGAGAAAAAAGGTGGGTATATAAATGAGGATTAGTACAGTAGGATATACGATGAAGCAGGGAGTTAAGAATATCGGAAGAAACAAGCTGTTCTCGCTGGCATCAGTTGCAACGATGGCGGCATGTATCTTCTTATTCGGACTATTCTTTTCCGTAATTCTTAACTTTAACTACATAGTCAAGAAGGCAGAAGAAGGGGTAGCGATCACTGTATTCTTTGAGGAAAATCTGGAAGACAGCAAGGTAGAGGCAATCGGAGATGCGCTGAGAGATAGGGACGATGTCCTGAAGGTTACTTACGTTTCGGCAGATGAGGCGTGGGATACATTCAAGGACGAGTATTTTGGAGAATCCAAAGATCTTGCCGAGGGATTTAAGGATGACAATCCGCTGGCAGGGTCTGATAACTATGAAGTGTATATGAAAGACGTAGAGTCACAGAAAGAAGTCGTGAAATTTGCAGAAGGACTTGATGGAGTCCGCAAGGTCAATAAGTCCGATGTTGTTGCAAAGACATTGTCGAGTGTCAATAAACTGATCCTCTATGTGTCTGCGGCAATCATCTTGATTCTGCTGATTGTAACAGTATTTTTGATCAGTAACACAGTTACGATTGGTATTACGGTCCGAAAGGAAGAGATTGCGATCATGAAATACATTGGTGCCAAGGATTATTTTGTCCGTGGACCATTTATCGTTGAAGGTATTCTGATCGGTCTTGTCGGGGCAGCAATTCCGCTGGCAGGATTGTATGTCGTATATGACAAAGCAATTGATTACATTATGACCCGCTTTAGCATTCTGAATAACATTTTAGATTTCATGCCAGTGTGGGATGTGTATAAAATCTTATTGCCGACAGGTCTTCTTCTTGGAGTCGGAATCGGTTTTATCGGAAGTTTCTTTACGATCAGAAAGCATTTAAAGGTAGGTGAAAATATGAAATTAAGAGGAAAGAAGATAGCGGCACTATTCCTTGCGTGTGCGTTATGCAGCGGAAGTGTCATGCCAGTGTCAGCAACATCTATTTCTGAGACACAAAAAAAGGGAGAGCAGTTGGAAGAGCAGAAGAAAGCTGCGGAAGCCGAGAAAAGCTCACTTGACAATGAACTGAACACAGTAATCCAGGAACTTCAGAAAGCGCAGGACGATATGTCTGCGAAGGAAGAGCAGATTGAGTCTGCTGAGAATGAGCTTGTAGAGGCGAAAGTAACTGAGAACAATCAATATGAGAGCATGAAGAAACGTATCAAATACATGTACGAGAATGGAAATGTGGAATTTATCGAGATCATTCTCAGTGCAGAAAATATCTCAGATTTTCTCAACAAAACGGAATATGTGACTAAGATCTCGGAATATGATAGAGATATGCTTGTAGAATTTCAGAAGACGGTTGAGCAAGTGCAGAAGAAGGAAGAAGAACTCCGTGCAGAGTACGAAGAACTGTCAGCACTTCAGACGACACTTTCTGAGAAGCGTGCAAGTGTAGAAACACTACTTTCTAATAAGAACATTCAGATTGCAAATCTGGAATCTGAGATTGGAGAGAACGCAAAAGTATTACAGCAACTGATCGCGGAAGCACAGGAGGCCGAACGGCGTCAGAAGGAAGCTGAGGCGGCGCAGTTAGCAGCACAGCAGCAGGCGATGAACAACAATGTCGGACAGAATAATCAGATACAGACACCTTCGGGTGGAAGCAGTACTGGTGGAAGTACATCTGGAGGAGTGATTCCGCCGTCATCAGGCAATGTGGTATCCGGCAGCGGGTATTTTACACACCCATGTCCGGGGATGACATATCAGTCAAGTTACTTTGGAGAAATCCGAGAGTTTGAGGTCGGAGGACACAAAGGGCATGATTATGCAGCGCCGGAAGGAACACCTACATATGCAGCAGCGGCAGGCACTGTCCTGATTGCGAATTATAGTACATCAGCAGGAAACTGGGTTGTCATTCAGCATGACAATGGACTTGTTTCAAAATACATGCATCATTCTGCATTGACAGTATCTGCTGGACAGAGAGTAGAGAAAGGTCAGCAGATTGGATATGTGGGAAGTACCGGACAGTCGACAGGACCACACCTTCACTTTCAGGTAGAATTAAACGGTGTAGCAGTGAATCCTTCAAATTATATGTAAGACAGGTAATCATATGGAGAATAAACATAGTTTTTTAAAAGGGGCGCTCTGTGGCGCCCTTGCTATGTTCATAGGGGGAGGCGCCATTTTTGGCGGAGTTTCCCTTGGAAAGAATGTAGCAGAGAAAATCAGAAAGAATGAAAATAACAGTATTCAGTCATCGGAGAGTGTGCTGAACGCGGAATCAAAAGAAAAGCTGAAAGAGATTGAGAAGATCATTGACGAGCATTATCTTCGGGATACAGATACAGAAGATCTGGAAGACGGTATGTATGCAGGAATTCTGGCAGGTTTAAATGATCCGTATTCGACTTACTATACGGAAGAGGAAACAAAGGAACTGTTTGAGACGACATCGGGAGAATATATTGGAATCGGAGCGGCGATGTCTCAGAATCTCGACACAGGAATCATTACGGTAAGCAGAGTCTACAAAGACTCTCCGGCAGAGAAAGCGGGAATGCGTTCGGAAGATATTCTCTATAAGGTGGAAGGCGAAGAAGTGACCGGTGAGGAACTGGATGAAGTTGTTGCAGACATCAAAGGAGAAGAGGGGACAGAAGTCCATATTACTGTTTTACGCGGGGAGGAAAGGGAAGAGATTGAATTGACGGCTGTGCGGGGAAAAGTCGAAGCTCAGACAGTCGAGTTTGAGATGAAAGAAGACCAGATTGGCTACATCAGTGTTTCTGAATTTGACAGTGTGACGCTGGGACAGTTTGAACAGGCGCTTACAACATTGGAAGAGCAGGACATGCAGGGGCTTGTCATTGATTTGAGAAGTAATCCGGGTGGAAATCTTGATACAGTCTGCAATATGCTGGAGCTGATCCTTCCGGAAGGAACGATTGTTTCCACAAAGGATCGGAGCGGAAAAGAAGAAGAAATCCGAGGAAGTGGAAAGAATGACTTTGATACTCCGCTTGCAGTTCTGGTAAATGGATATAGCGCAAGTGCTTCTGAGATTTTTGCCGGAGCCGTTCAGGATTACAAGATCGGTACGATCGTAGGAACGACAACATATGGGAAAGGCGTTGTCCAGCAACTATTTCCACTTGATGACGGAACTTGTGTCAAGGTGACAATCTCTGAGTATTTTACTCCGAAGGGAAGAAATATCGACGGGAAAGGAATCGAGCCGGATGTTTCGGTAGAGTATGTCAGAGATGAGGCAGATCCGGAGGCTGACAATCAACTGCAGACTGCGATGGATGTGCTTCGGGAACAATAGAATACAATGTACCAGTGTACTGAAAAATCAGTGCAGCATGGAAAGAATTTATCCAAAGTGATGAAAGAAAAGGAATGTCAGAAGGGAACACAAATTTGACATTCCTTTTTTGTGCTGCTATGATAAAATAAAAATAGTATGATGACAGACGGGGACCTGTCTGTCGGAAGGTACAGTACACTGGGAAGAAAGGATAGAGCAGTATGAGAGTATTAATCAAGAATGGGCATGTTTTGGATCCGGCTACGGGAGTGGATGGGATCTGTGATGTGCTGACAGAGGATCAGAGGATCATCGGTGTCAAAGAACATATTGAAGAGCAGGCGGATCGGGTGATCGATGCGAAAGGCTGTTATGTAATGCCGGGATTCATTGACCTTCATGTACATTTAAGAGATCCGGGATTGGAATATAAAGAAACATTAGAGACAGGCGGAAAGGCAGCAGCACACGGAGGTGTGACAACGGTCTGTGCGATGCCGAACACAAAACCGGTCATCGACACAAAAGAGCGTGTGGAAGATGTACATACGCGTGCGAAGGAAGATTCGCCGGTGCATGTGATCCAGCTTGGTGCAGTCACAGTCGGTCAGGCAGGAGAAGAACTGGCTGATATCGAAGGAATGGCGGAGGCAGGATGCCATGCGATCAGTGAGGATGGGAAATCTGTGATGAACGCATCTCTTTACAGAGAAGGAATGAGAAGAGCGGCAGCAAGCGGAATCGCTGTCTTTGCACACTGCGAGGATATTCATATGGTAGAAGGTGGTGTCATGAATGCCGATCAAAAGGCAGAGGCACTCGGACTGAAAGGAATTACAAATGCGGTGGAAGATGTAATCGTTGCAAGAGATATCCTGCTTGCAAAAGAGACAGGAGTACAGCTTCATCTGTGCCATTGTTCGACTGCGGACAGTGTGCGTATGGTCGCTGAGGCAAAGAAAGATGGACTACCAGTGACGGCAGAAGTATGCCCGCATCACTTTATTATGACGACAGACGATATTACAGAGGATGATGGAAACTTTAAGATGAACCCGCCGCTTCGCAGCAAGGCAGATGTAGAAGCGCTTCGCGAAGGACTGAAAAATGACATCATGGATGTGATCGCTACCGATCATGCGCCGCATGCAGAGCAGGAAAAGGACAAATCCATAAAGGATGCTGCATTTGGAATTGTAGGGTTGGAGACATCGGCAGCACTGACTTACACAGAACTGGTGGAGACCGGAGTGCTTACTCCAATGCAGATGGCAGAGAAGATGAGCTATAATCCGGCAAAGATCCTCGGGCTTTCCGAGGAAAAGGGTTCGATTTCTGAAGGGAAGATCGCGGACATTGTCGTCTTTGATCCATCGAAAGAATATGAGATTGACAAACATACCTTTTTCTCAAAAGGAAAGAATACACCATTCCATGGAAGAAAAGTAAAAGGCGAAGTGCGCTGCACAATCGTGGACGGCGTGCCGGTCTATGAAGGATAAGAGAAAGCTTTGCAAGACAGAAGAAAGATAAAAAGACATATCAGTGGAGGAGAGAAACATGATCAACAAGTTAGTAGCAAATATTAAGAAGACAAACGCACCAATCGTAGTAGGATTAGACCCGATGCTCAACTATATTCCGGAGCATGTACAGAAGAAAGCATTCGCAGAGTTCGGGGAGACTTTAGAGGGAGCAGCAGAGGCAATCTGGCAGTTCAATAAAGAGATCGTTGACAAGACTTATGACCTGATCCCGGCAGTGAAGCCGCAGATCGCTATGTACGAACAGTTTGGAATTCCGGGACTGGAAGCATTTAAAAAGACTGTCGATTACTGTAAGGAAAAAGGACTTGTGGTGATCGGAGATATCAAGAGAGGAGATATTGGCTCTACATCCGCTGCTTATGCAGTAGGACATCTCGGACATGTGCAGGTAGGAAGCAAATCTTATGCACCGTTTGATGAGGACTTCGTGACAGTCAACCCATACCTTGGATCGGATGGGGTCAATCCATTTATCGACATCTGTAAAGAAGAAAACAAGGGTCTGTTCATCCTTGTGAAGACATCCAACCCATCAAGCGGAGAATTCCAGGATCAGCTGATCGACGGCAGACCGCTGTATGAATTAGTTGGAGAGAAAGTTGCTGCATGGGGCGAGGCACATATGGGTGACGAATACAGCTACATCGGAGCCGTTGTAGGAGCAACTTACCCGGAGATGGGAAAAGTTCTCAGAAAAGTGATGCCGAAATCTTACATTCTCGTACCGGGATACGGAGCACAGGGCGGACAGGGAAAAGACCTCGTACATTTCTTTAATGAAGATGGACTGGGAGCAATCGTAAACTCTTCCCGTGGAATTATCGCAGCTTACAAGCAGGAAGCTTATGCAAAATTCGGTGCCGAGAATTTCGGAGATGCATCAAGAGCAGCTGTGGAAGCAATGGTGGCAGACATCAGCAATGCACTGAACAACCGCTAATAGAATGATAAAAAAGATGAAATGATAGAGGAAGAACATTATGGCAGAGAGAGAAAAAGAGCAGGCACTTGTTGTCTCCCAGGAATGTCTTGCAGATGGGATTTTCAGCATGTGGATCCAGACAAAGGCAGCAAAGACAGCAAAAGCAGGACAATTTATTTCCATGTATACAAATGATGGGAGCAAACTGCTCCCACGTCCGATCAGTATCTGTGAGATTGACAGAGAGGGAGGAAAGCTTCGCGTCGTATATCGCGTGACGGGAGAAAAGACAGGGACAGAACAGTTTTCAAAAATGAAAGCGGGGGATACAATCCCGGTGATCGGACCGCTTGGAAACGGATTCCCACTGATTGAGAAGAAAGCATTTCTGATCGGTGGAGGAATCGGAGTACCTCCGATTCTGGAACTTGCAAAATCACTGAACTGTGAGAAACAGATTATCGTAGGATACCGTGATGCACAGACTTTCTTAAAGGAAGAACTGGAAGCAAATGGAACACTTTATATTTCCACAGAAGACGGAAGTGTCGGAACAAAGGGAAATGTTATGGATGCAATCCGCGAACATAGTCTGGAAGCTGATATTATCTATGCGTGCGGTCCGACACCAATGCTCCGTGCACTGAAAAGCTATGCAGAGGAAAACGGAATCGAATGTTACCTTTCCCTTGAGGAGCGTATGGCGTGTGGAATCGGCGCTTGTCTTGCATGTGTGTGCAAATCAAAAGAGAAAGACCACCACAGCAATGTGAATAATAAGCGGATTTGCAAGGACGGACCGGTATTCTTATCGACGGAGGTGGAATTATAATGGATATGCGTGTAAATATAGCAGGAGTAGAATGGAAAAATCCTGTGACAGTTGCCTCCGGGACTTTTGGTTCTGGTGCAGAGTTCTGTGATTTTGTAGATCTTAGCAAGCTCGGAGCAGTCACGACCAAAGGGGTGGCAAATATTCCATGGGAAGGAAATCCGACTCCGCGTGTGGCAGAAACTTACGGAGGAATGATGAATGCAGTCGGTCTGCAGAATCCGGGGATTGATCTATTCTGTGAGCGCGATATCCCGTTCCTTCGTCAGCATGACACAAAGATCATTGTCAATGTCTGTGGACGCTCGAAAGAAGATTATTGTGAAGTTGTAGAACGTCTTGCAAGTGAAGATGTAGATATGCTGGAGATCAACATTTCCTGCCCGAACGTCAAGGAAGGTGGGATTGCATTCGGACAGAATCCAAAGGCGGCAGAGGAGATCACAAGCGCAGTGAAAAAATATGCGAAGCAGCCGGTCATCATGAAGCTAAGCCCGAATGTAACAGATATCACAGAGATGGCAAAAGCTGTGGAGGCAGGAGGAGCCGATGCAGTATCGCTGATCAATACACTGACTGGAATGAAGATCGATGTACATCGAAGAGCATTTGCGCTGGCAAATAAAACCGGCGGTGTCTCTGGTCCGGCAATTAAGCCGATCGCAGTCCGCATGGTCTACCAGGTGGCAAATGCAGTCAATATCCCGATCATCGGAATGGGCGGAATTGCTACAGCGGAGGATGCGATTGAATTTATCCTCGCAGGGGCAAGTGCAGTATCTGTTGGAACTGCAAACTTCATCAATCCAGGTGTCACAGCCGAGATCGTGGATGGAATCGAAGCGTATATGAAGAAATATCAGTTCGAGACTGTGAAAGATATGGTTGGAATTGTAAAATAGAGAAGAGAAAACAGTAAATCAAGGCAGCTGCTGCCTGAAGATATGGAGGTAGAGAGATGGAACAGTATAAGAAAGAGTTTATTGAATTTATGGTGGAGAGCAATGTGCTCAAGTTTGGAGAATTTACATTAAAAAGCGGAAGAAAATCTCCGTTTTTCATGAATGCGGGAGGATATGTGACTGGTTCTCAGTTAAAGAGACTCGGGGAGTATTATGCAAAGGCAATCCACGATAAATACGGAGATGATTTTGACGTTTTATTTGGACCGGCATATAAGGGAATTCCGCTCGGAGTAGTGACAGCGATCGCATATAGTGAATTGTATGGAAAGGAAGTCCGTTACTGCTCTGACAGAAAAGAAGAGAAAGATCATGGAGCAGACAAGGGAAGCTTTCTTGGAAGCAAACTTCAGGATGGCGATCGAGTGATCATGATCGAGGATGTGACGACATCAGGAAAATCCATGGAGGAGACTGTGCCGAAAGTAAAAGGGGCAGCAGATGTAGAGATTGTAGGTCTGATGGTATCTCTTGACCGTATGGAAGTTGGAAAAGGCGGAGTGAAATGTGCTCTGGAAGAAGTAAAAGATCTCTATGGATTTGAGACAAATGCGATCGTGACGATGGCGGAAGTAGTAGAGCACCTGCACAATAAAGAATGCAATGGAAAAGTAGTGATCGATGATGAGATCAAGTCTGCAATTGATGCATACTATGAACAGTACGGAGCAAAATAGACAGGAGAGACTTATGAACGAAAAGATTTATAAGACGATGACGACAGTCGGCGCAGGAAATATAGTTCTCGGTGTGATCATGATCGTGACCGGGATCGCAGCAGGAGTGATCACAATCGTAGGGGGTGCACGCTTACTAAAGAATAAATCCGGTCTGACTTTTTAGTCCGGAAAGAGAGGAATCATTCTGAAAGGGTGCAATGGTGAAGTATAAAGAAAGAAAACGTCTGCGTATCCTCGGGAAAGTGTTGTTTGTATGTTATGTGTTGTTCATTATATACTTTCTGCTTTTCTCAGAGTGGTATGGGCGTACTGGGGAAATGAGCGAGTATCGTTACAATCTCGTTCTGTTTAAAGAGATTCGGCGTTTTCTGACATATCGTGAGACACTGGGGACTTTTGCAGTGCTCACGAATGTTGTCGGAAACGTAGTAATTTTTGTGCCATTCGGTTTCTTTATGCCGATGGCAAGCAAATACCGCAGCTTTTTTATGACGGTATGTTACAGTTTCGGACTCAGTCTTTGCGTGGAAGTATTTCAACTACTTACAAGAGTAGGATCTTTCGATGTGGACGACCTTCTGTTAAATACAATCGGAGGGCTCGCAGGCTACATACTGTTTGTTATATGCAATGCAATAAGGAGAAGATACCATGCAAAGAAGTGAGAGAAGACGAAAAAAAAGACAGCGAGAATTAGAAAGACAGCAGAGACGGCGGGAAAAAGAAGTACAGCGCTATCAGAAAAAAAGAAACCGCTATGGAGAAGAAAAAGTGATCCGCCATGCGAAGCATGGAGTTCGTTCTACCCTTATTGCTATAGCGGCCATCGTACTTCTTTCTCTTCTTGTTACAGTGTCGTACGTTCAGGAAGGAAAAGCAGCAACAATGATCGGTGCGTTGGGAATTTGCGCCTGGATACTTTCGGGAGTTGGGATTTTCTTTGGAATGATCGGACTGCGGGAGCGAGAGCGGAAGTATCTTACATGCCGGATCGGAATTGTATGCAATGCCGCTTTGTTTGTCGGTTTGGCAATAATATTTTTCAGGGGGATATAAGTTTATGTGGAACGAACAGTGGAAAGAAGAAAATGAAATATTTCACGAAAGACACGATCTGACGATCGAACGTATCCGAATGATCGGTACAGAGCAGACTGCCGCAGAGCAGTTTCGTCCATATTTTAGACATGTGGCAGAATTTCTTCTTTTTGTAGAAGAAGTAAGAGCAATGGTGGAAGATGGATCGTGGGAAAAACTTTCATTTGATGAGATGAAAGAAATCAATCACAAGCTGTATGCAGACATTTCAGAAGAAAATTACGGAACATCGTATGCAAATCCGGCTTGGGCAGTAGAAAAACTCGGAGAAGATTTTGGAACTTTTTTAAGTTTTCTGTATACTGAGATGCGCGCTCAGATAGGGTATGCCTATGAAGGAAAATTAAAATACAATACAATCTGTAATGAACTGTTTATTGAAATCTATAATTGTTTTGAAGATGCACAGTGTCCGGAGTTCAGAGAACTTAAGGAGATCGTGTACTGGTATGCAAGTGATTATTGTGATGTGTTTCTGGCAGATCGGATCGAAGAGCAGATCTCACCGGATTGCGGTGTGTTTGTGCCGATGCTTGCAAAGACGGATGTCAGTGATGAGCGGTTTATTTTCCGTACCGGAGAATGGATCACAGATTATGAGATCCAGACGATGCGTCACCTGAACAGTCTTCCGGAAGAGACGATCCAGAAGATGGCAGATACCTATACAGAAGGATTCCGAAGAGGATTTATACTTGGCGGCAAAGATCTTTCAAAGAAAAAGACGGTCAATGTGCTGTATTCCGCAGGGTTTGAGCGGATGATCCAGTATGCGATACGCAATTTTGAAAAAATGGGATTACGTCCGTTGATCTTTCGTGCAGCAAACAGTGTTGTGACCAAGAAAAACCATCAGAAATCCGGTTATTACGGAGCGGTCAACAAACAGTTTGAATATGATCACAGAGCAGACCAGGCATTGTTCCTCGATAAAAAATATACAGAGCGGAAGCTGGATGTGATCAAAAATACATATGAGAAACAGAAAGAGCTGGCGGCATGTTATGCGGGTCCGGCATGGATCGATCCATTTGGAGAACCACCGTTTTCACCGGAGAGAAAGTCGGAGGTATTCTCCTATACGGATAAGCAGGAAGAACTGCTGCAGGCATTTGCAAGTAAGTCCAGCCAGATGATCAATCAGTATATCAAGGGAGAAGAGAGAAGCTTCACGATCATCTCGTATCCGAAGCCGGAGATTGGAGAAGACTACGAGGCAATCTTTAACGATACAATCGAGATCAATGCAGTGGACAGCGAAGTGTATGGACAGATCCAGCAGACGATGATTGATGCCTTGGATCAAGGCGAATACGTGCATATCATTGGAAGAGGAAAGAATCAGACGGATATCAAAGTCAGACTGCATGCTTTAAATGATCCGGAGAAGGAGACGATATTTGAAAACTGTGGTTCGGATGTCAATATTCCGGCAGGGGAAGTGTTCACCTCTCCGACACTGGAAGGAACAAACGGAACATTGTTTGTCAGTGAAGTATATCTGCATGGAATGCAGTATAAAGATCTGAAGATCGAATTTCAGGATGGAATGATCACAGATTATACTTGTGCAAACTTTGAGAAAGAAGAGGAGAATAAAACCTATATCCGGGAAAATATTCTGCACAATCATGAGACACTTCCACTTGGAGAGTTTGCGATTGGAACGAATACGACGGCATATGTGATGGTCAACAAGTATCAGATCGCGGATAAGATGACCATTTTGATCGCAGAGAAGATGGGACCACATTTTGCGGTCGGAGACACTTGTTACAGCTGGAACGAGGAGAACCGGGTGTACAATCCGAACGGAAAAGAGATCATTGCAAAGGACAATACTATTTCGATTCTGCGAAAAGAAGATGTGAATAAAGCATATTTTCAGTGTCATACAGACATTACGATTCCATATGAAGAACTGGCAGAGATCAGTGTCATCCGAAAAGATGGCAGCAAGATCGAACTTTTGAAAGATATGAGATTCGTACTGCCGGGGACGGAAAGTCTCAATGAACCACTAGATCGAATGGATGCAGAAAATGCGTAAGATTTTTGGAAGAACGAGTTTAGAAATAAAACCTTATAAGTATTTATAATCACTGATACCGGGCGGGACTGTTGACATCCTTGCCCGGTATTAGTAAAATTAACTTATAAATGAACAAGTATTTATACTGGTAACTTATAAAGGTGCCGGGAAAAAGATGGATGATGGATCATTTCATACTTTGTATTTCCAAGTGCCGGTATTTTGTAAATGAGAAAAGGAGAGAATTATGCCAAAAGTAGGAATTGTTATGGGCAGCGACTCAGACATGAAAGTCATGAGCAAGGCAGCAGATATGCTGGAAAAACTGGGTGTAGAATATGAAATGACAATTATTTCTGCACACCGTGAACCGGACGTATTTTTTGAATATGCAAAGTCCGCAGAGGAGAAAGACTTTAAAGTCATCATTGCAGGGGCAGGTATGGCAGCACATCTTCCTGGAATGTGTGCAGCGATCTTCCCAATGCCGGTCATTGGAATTCCGATGTCAGGAAAGAACCTGGAGGGTGTAGATGCACTTTATTCTATCGTACAGATGCCGCCGGGAATTCCGGTAGCGACAGTGGCAATTGACGGGGGAGTCAATGCAGCGATTCTTGCGGCAAGAATTCTTGCAACATCTGATCCGGAGCTGCTTGGAAGATTGAAAGCATACTCTCAGGAGATGAAAGAGACTGTACAGGCAAAGGCAGAAAAACTTGATCAGTTAGGACATAAAGAATATCTGAAACAAATGTAGGAAAAAGCAGGGAAAGCCTTGAAATGGAGGAGAAAAGATGGATTACAAAAATGCAGGCGTCGATATTGAAGCAGGGTACAAATCAGTAGAATTGATGAAAGAACATATCAAACAGACAATGAGACCGGAAGTTCTGACAAATATCGGAGGATTTTCGGGAGCATTTTCTATGGAGAAGTTCAAAGAAATGGAAAAACCGACATTAGTATCTGGAACAGATGGTGTCGGAACAAAGTTAAAACTTGCATTTATTCTCGATAAGCATGACACAGTGGGGATTGACTGTGTTGCAATGTGTGTCAATGACATCGCATGTGCGGGCGGAGAGCCGTTGTTTTTCTTAGATTATATTGCATGTGGAAAAAATGTGCCGGAGAAGATCGCTACGATCGTCAGTGGTGTTGCAGAAGGTTGTAAACAGTCCGATGCAGCGCTGATCGGTGGAGAGACTGCGGAGATGCCAGGATTTTATCCAGAAGATGAATACGATCTTGCAGGATTTGCAGTCGGAGTCGTAGATGAGAAAGACCTGATCACTGGAAAGGAATTAAAAGATGGGGATGTTCTGATCGGAATTGCGTCTTCCGGAGTACATAGCAATGGATTTTCTCTTGTAAGAAAAGTATTTAAGATGGATAAAGACACTTTAGATACATATCATGAAGAGCTTGGAACTACGCTTGGAGAAGCACTGATCGCACCGACAAAGATCTATGTGAAAGCACTTCGCGGTATTAAGGAAAGCGGAGTGAAGATCAAAGGATGCAGTCATATCACAGGTGGTGGATTCTATGAGAATATTCCTCGTATGCTCTGTGATGGTGTGCGTGCAGTTGTGGAAAAAGACAGCTATCCGGTTCCACCAATCTTCCGTATGCTGGCAAGAGAAGGTGAGATTGCAGAAGAGATGATGTACAATACTTACAATATGGGACTTGGAATGATCGTGGCAGTCGATAAAGATGATGTGGAGAAGACTGTTGCAGCAATCAAGGCTGCCGGAGAAGATGCATATGTGGTAGGACATATCGAAGCAGGAGAAAAAGGAGTTACTTTATGCTAAAAATAGTTGTATTAGTTTCCGGCGGGGGGACAAACCTGCAGGCAATCATGGATGCAGTTGAAGCTAAGACAATTACAAATACAGAGATCATCGGTGTCATCAGCAACAATAAGAATGCCTATGCTTTGGAACGTGCGAAGAAGCATGGGATTCCTGCAATGTGCATTTCACCGAAAGATTATGAATCAAGGGAAGCATTTAACGATGCTTTCCTTGATGAGCTTCAACAGTTAAATCCGGATCTGATCGTGCTTGCGGGATTTCTTGTGGTGATTCCGGAAAAGGTGATCAGACAGTACGAACATCGCATGATCAATATTCACCCATCTTTGATTCCGGCATTTTGTGGAAAGGGATATTATGGGCTGAAAGTACATGAGGCGGCACTGAAACGAGGGGTGAAGGTTGTCGGCGCGACAGTACACTTTGTAGATGAAGGAACGGATACCGGTCCGATTATTTTGCAGAAGGCAGTGGAAGTGAAAAATAGTGACACTCCGGAGACGCTTCAACGGCGTGTGATGGAAGAGGCGGAGTGGAAGATTTTGCCGAAGGCGATTGATTTGATCGCAAACGGGAAGATTGAACTGATCGATGGGAAGGCGGTAGTCTGCGGCGAGTAGTGTACCGAAAAGAGTTATTGGTGAGTGGAGATAGAGAACAGATCGGCATAACAGGTCTGCATTCAGAGAAGAATGAGCAGAGAAACGGTAGAAAATCGTAGGAGGCATAATTTATGAAAGTACTAATTGTAGGAAGCGGCGGGAGAGAGCATGCGATCGCATGGAGTGTGTCAAGAAGCAGCAAAGCAGAGAAGATTTACTGTGCACCAGGTAATGCAGGGATCGCAGAGTATGCGGAATGTGTAGACATCGGTGCGATGGAATTTGAAAAGCTGGCAGCATTTGCAAAGGAGAATGCAGTTGATCTGACGATCGTTGGAATGGATGACCCACTTGTCGGAGGAATTGTTGATGTCTTTGAGGCAGAAGGATTGCGCGTATTTGGTCCAAATAAGGCAGCTGCGATTCTGGAAGGATCGAAGGCATTTTCGAAAGATTTGATGAAGAAATATCAGATTCCGACAGCGGCATATGAGAATTTTGATTGTGCAGAAGAGGCGCTTGCTTATCTGGAAACAGCAAAATTTCCAATCGTTCTGAAGGCAGACGGACTGGCGCTCGGAAAAGGTGTGCTGATCTGCAATACGCTGGAGGAGGCGCAGGAAGGTGTGAAATCACTGATGCTTGATCATCAGTTTGGAGCGGCCGGAAATACGATCGTAATCGAAGAGTTTATGACTGGACGGGAAGTATCGGTGCTTTCCTTTGTAGATGGAAATACAATCAAGACTATGACATCAGCGCAGGATCACAAGCGTGCAAAAGACGGAGATCAGGGGCTGAATACAGGAGGAATGGGAACGTTTTCTCCAAGTCCGTTCTATACAAAAGAGGTGGATGCTTTCTGCAAGGCGCATATTTATCAGGCAACAGTCGATGCGATGAAAGCAGAGGGAAGACCATTTAAGGGAATTATTTTCTTTGGATTGATGTTGACAGAGGAAGGACCGAAGGTGCTGGAGTACAATGCAAGATTTGGCGATCCGGAGGCACAGGTGGTACTGCCGAGAATGAAAAATGATATTCTTGAAGTGATGGAAGCTTGTATTGATGGGAAATTAGATCAGATCGAGCTGGAATTTGAAGAGAATGCGGCAGTCTGTGTTGTACTTGCATCAGACGGCTATCCGGAAAAATACGACAAAGGGCTTCCAATCAGTGGACTGGAAGAATTCCAGAAACATGAAGGGTACTACTGCTTCCATGCAGGAACAAAATTTGACGGAGATGCAATCGTGACAAACGGTGGGCGTGTACTTGGCGTGACTGCCAAAGGAAAAGATTTAAAAGAGGCAAGAGCAAATGCATATGCTGCGACAGAGTGGGTTACATTTGCGAACAAATATAAGAGAAACGATATCGGAAAAGCGATTGATGAGGCATAAAAAGCAGAGGGCAAAAAGAAGCATGCGATAGAGAGAAGGGGAAGATGACAGCGGGAAGTGGCTGTGGTCTTTCTCTTTTTGTTTTTCAGAAAGAACATGCGGCGGAAAAAAGAGTGAGGATTTTTTGTATACTTTGGAGAAAAGTTGCGCTATAATACGGCTATCGAGAAAACGAAGAACAGGAAAGAAGGAGTGAATGGATATGGAGATCAGGAAACTACGAGAGATCGATTACGATACTGTAAGCCAGTTTATGGCGGAACTCCATAAATTACATGCAGAGAGCAGACCGGATATGTATCGGCAGATGGAGGAAATTGGAACAGTCTATACAAAGGAAGAATTTTACAGTATGCTTCAAAATGATGAAATGATCACGCTTGGTGCGGACACAGAGGAAGGCGAGCTGATGGGGATCTGTATTGCTACCATACGGCAGACAAAGCATCCGATCATGGTGCCGAAAAAGACGGTGTACATTGAAGATATTTATGTATCACAGCAATATAGAAAGCAAGGAGTCGGAATCAGTTTATATCAGGCAGTAGAGAGACTGGCACAAGACATTGGGGCAGAACGCATCGATCTTTGTGTCTGGAGCTTTAATGAGGCGGCGCTTCGCTTTTATGAGAAAGCAGGGATGAAGCCGCAGCGCTGGTTGATGGAGAAAATCCTCTTAAAATAGAAGGTATGAGAATTGGAGGCAGGATGTGAAAGAAAAAGAAGAAATTATAGAAATCAATAACGGAGAGTCGCACAGAGTACTGGAACTGGCGATGGAGGCAGGGAGAATCCTCTTAAGAAACGGGGCGGAGATCTTTCGGGTAGAGGAGACTGTGTGGCATATCTGTGAGCATTATGGAGTGCAGGGATTGGATACATTTGTACTGAGCAATGGGATTTTTATCACAGCAGATGATGGTGAGAAGACGATCTATGCAAAAACAAAGCATGTGCCATTGTCAGGTGCACATTTAGGAATTGTAGCGGAGGTCAATGCGCTCTCAAGAGAGATTGTAGAAGGAAAAGTCAGTGTCGATGAGGCGTTTCAACGGCTGAAAGAGATCGAACAGATGCCCCGCACGAGCAAACCGTTGCAGACGTTTGCATCGGGGATGGGAGCAGGAAGTTTCTGCTATATTATGGGGGCAACTTTGACAGAAAGTGGCGTTGCATTCTGCATCGGAGTATTGCTGCATGTATTTCTGATGGGAGTCAAAAAATATAACAGTTCAAAAGTGATCGTCAATATTCTGGGAGGTGCATTTATCACGGTGCTGACACTATGCGCGATCAACTTTCTGCCATTTCCGCTTCGGATGGATAAGCTGATCAGCGGTGCAATCATGCCGCTTGTACCAGGAATTGCTTTTACAAATGCAATCCGCGATATTGCAGACAGTGACATTTTATCAGGGACTGTCCGCATGGTAGATGCCGTTCTTGTATTTGTCTATATTGCAGTCGGGGCAGGAACCGTACTGTCTATTTACAATAGTCTGATGGGAGGAATGTTTTTATGACATTTGTATTAAATTTACTTCTGGCATCCACAGGATCACTTGCATTTGCGATTCTCTACAATGTTCCTCGCAAATTTTATTTGTGTGCAGCATTTACTGGAATGGCGGGATGGTTTTGCTATTATCTTACAGTACCGTTTACGGATACAGCGGTTGCCTCGTTCTTCGGTGCAGTCGGAGTTGTGCTTGTCTCCCGCATTTTTGCAGTCTGGAAGAAATGTCCGATCACAGTCTTTTTGATCTCGGGGATTTTCCCGCTTGTGCCGGGAGCAGGTGTTTACTATACCATGTACTATCTTGTGTCAAATGAGTTGACACTGGCGGCGATCAAAGGACTGGAGTCGTTAAAAATCGCATTTGGGATTGTACTTGGAATTGTATTTATTGTTACCATTCCGAAAAAATGGTTCTTTATTCAAAACTGGCGAAAAAAGGATGTAGAGAAGGAATACATTGCACCATCGCGAAAATAGGTTTGTGCGAAGAGAAAAATAGGATAAAAAGAGAAAATTTTTATAGAAGCAGATAGAAAGAAAAGATGGGAGGAAAAAAGAATGGGATATATTAAGAAATTGGAAGGGAAACATCTTTATCTTGCGGTACCAAAGGTGGAAGATGCAGCAACTTATGTGAAGTGGCTCAGCGATTTTGAGACGACAGACGGACTTGGGAATTCTGCGATGATCATGACGGTTGAGGCGGAAGAGGCATGGATCCAAAGTATGCAAGGGAAGACACAGTTTGCGATCATCAGAAAAGAAGATGATACACTGATCGGCAACTGTGGGATCCAGGAGATCAATCAGATCCGTCAGTGTGCGGAAGTCGGACTTTTTATCGGAGAGGAAGAAAATCGGGGAAAAGGATATGGGCAGGAGGTGTTAAGGCTCCTTCTCGATTTTGCTTTTGAGACATTAAACCTTCACAATGTGATGCTGCGGGTATTTGCATTTAATGAGAGAGCAATCCACACTTATCAGAAAGTCGGCTTCCGTGAGTTTGGACGAAGAAGAGAAAGCTATTATGCAAAAGGACGTTTCTGGGATGAAATCCACATGGATATTTTAAAAGAAGAGTATCTCGCAGACAGATAAAAATACAAGTGGATGGATGAAAAAAGAAAAATAGGAAATAGAAGAAAAAGAGGTAAAAATCATGATTCAAGATATTGCACCACACCGGTATCGAAATGAGTACAACCCAAAACCGCCGGAGAAAGACAGTATTATGCTCTGTTATGACGGACATCAGGTATTGTTGGAGAAAAAGGGAGAGGAAATCCGTTTTCCGACTTTTGCGGAACTGGAAAAGGAAAATGATGGGATCTATGAGAATTATACATATCTGTTTGAGATAGACGGGAAGTGTTTCTATTTGGGAGAACATATCCGTTATGCACAGCTGTCTACATTTCAGATGGAACATACTGAAGCTTTCCGGCAGGCGAAGCCACTTTATCTTGCCTTTGCGGGGATTACAGGTTTCCAGCTATATAACTGGTATCGGAGCAGAAAATTTTGCGGAGTATGCGGCAGACCGATGGTACATGACAAAAAAGAACGTATGATGCGCTGTGAGTATTGTGGACAGATGGAATTTCCGAAAATCTGCCCGGCAGTCATTATTGGTGTGACAGACGGTAATCGGCTGCTCATGTCAAAATATGCAGGCAGAGACTACAAGAAATATGCATTGATTGCCGGTTTTGCAGAAATCGGTGAGACGATCGAGGAGACGGTGCAGCGGGAAGTGATGGAGGAAGTTGGCTTGAAAGTCAAAAATCTGCGTTATTATAAAAGCCAGCCGTGGTCTTTTTCGGATACACTGTTGTTTGGATTTTTTGCGGAGTTAGATGGAAGTGCCGAGATTACGCTTGACGAAGAGGAGCTTGCCTTGGCAGAGTGGTTTGAGCGTGAAGAAATTCCGGTAACAGAAAAGCATATCAGTCTGACAAATGAGATGATTCTTGCGTTCAAAGAAGGAAAGGTATAGAAGATTCTCGCGGAAGAAGTGATTATAATGTGAATATAAAGCGAGCACAACAGAGCGGAGGGTCAGGAAAACAGAATAAGTGGTAGAAAAATTGTCCATACTTTCTATGACGTGTAGAAGTAACAAAAATGAGGTGGAGTGTATGGATACAATCTGGACGAAGACAAGCAAGCTTCCTGCGTTCTCGCCACTTGCTCAGAGTGTTCGAGCAGAAGTTGCAGTGATCGGTGGAGGAATGGCAGGAATTTTGACGGCTTTTTTTCTGAAACGAGCAGGAAAAGATGTGATCGTTCTTGAGGGGAATCGAGTGGGAAGTGGACAGACTGCAGGAACCACAGCAAAGATTACGATTTCTCACAATTTGATTTATGAAAAACTGTTCAGAGAGGCGGGAGAGGAAAAAGCAAGAAAATATGTCAGTGCAAATAAGCGTGCACTGAAGATGTATAGTCGGCTGGTGCAGGAAGAGCAGATAGACTGCGACTTTCGAGAATGTAGTTCCTACCTCTATTCACTGACCGATGCAGAGCAGATAAAGAGAGAAGTGGAGGCAGCAGTACGTCTGGGGATCGGGGCGGAGTTTACTACAAAGACAGAGCTTCCATTTTCAGTTATGGGAAGTATCTGTTATCAGAAACAGGCAGCATTTCATCCACTGCTTTTTTTAAAAGCACTTGCAGAACAGCTTGTAATTTATGAGCACACAAAAGTAACTGGTGTGGAGGAGGGAAAAATTTACACGGATCATGGAAACGTGTTGGCAGATGCAGTTGTATTTGCGTCTCATTATCCGATTATGAATACACCAGGATATTATTTTGCAAGGATGCATCAAGAACGCGGTTATGTACTTGCATTGAAACAGGCACAACCCTTTGAACATTTGTATTTGGGAGTAGATCCCGGGGAAGACTTCTCCTTCCGGAATTTCAGAGAGTTCACATTGTTTGGAGGAGAAGGACACCGGACCGGAGAAAATGAGACCGGAGGGCAATACAAGAAGCTAGAGAGGCGGGCAAAAGAATATTGGAGAGATTGTGAGACGATAGATAGATGGTCAGCGCAGGACTGCATGACACTCGATGCCATTCCTTACATCGGACTTTATACAGGAAAAAATAAAAAGTGGTATGTAGAAACCGGATTTGGGAAATGGGGAATGACTTCCTCGATGGCAGCGGCGCTGATGATTACAGAACAGATCTGCCAGAAAGAAAGCGGAAATGCAGTAGTATTTTCTCCGCAGAGAGTTCCGATCAGAGCATTGAAAGCAGCAGCGGTAGAAGGAGCAAAGAGCGCCAAAGGACTGGCGGCTCCCGGAGGCATCCGCTGTCCCCACCTCGGCTGTAAGTTGACGTGGAATCCAGAAGAAGAGACATGGGACTGTCCTTGCCATGGATCGCGGTTTGATAAAGAAGGAAATCTGATTGATAATCCTGCAGTAAGAAATGCAGCAGTGGAGGGAAAATGAGCAGAAAAAATTATTTTTATGGGGAACGAAAAAAGAAGTGCTATTTTGAAGGATGGTATTTTAAGCATGAAAATGGATCCCAGACTATTTGCTTTATTCCATCGTTCCATATCAATCCAAGAGGAGAAAAAAGTGCGATGCTGCAGGTGATCGCAAATGATCATGTTTGGAAGATTCATTATGCACCGGAACAGTTTTATGCGGCAAAGGGACGTCTGTACTGCCGGATCGGAAGAAATGTCTTTTCGGAAACTGGGATTTCTATTGATATACGGACGAGAGAATTGAAAATGAAAGGGAAGCTTGTCTATGGGAAATTCTCCCAACTGTCTGGGGATATTATGGGTCCGTTTCGCTGGATCCCATTTATGCAGTGCCGACATGAGATCATCAGTATGAGACACAATGTGGCAGGAACATTGAAGATCAATCGCGAGCAGCTTCATTTTGACAAAGGAATCGGGTATATTGAGAAAGACCGCGGCACGTCTTTTCCAGATCAATATGTCTGGACCCAGTGCAGCAGAGGGGCAGGAGGAAGATTGCACTTGATGGCGGCAGCAGCAACAATTCCGGTGGGACCATTTTCTTTTGCAGGAACGATTGCAGAAATCTGGTACGGAAGAAGACACTATCGTCTTGCGACTTATTGTGGAGCTCGAGTCAAGGAAAGAACAGAGAAGCGGATAGTGATTGAACAGAAACAGATAAAATTTGAGGCACAACTACAGCAGAACCATCCGCAGAAACTTCTGGCACCGCAGTTGGGGGCGATGGGAAGAGGAATCTACGAACATGCTGCATGTACGGTCAGATATCGGCTTTTTGTGGATGGCGATCTTCTCTTTGATGAAATATGTACGCCGGCAGGATTTGAGGCAGATATCAGAGAATAGGCAAAGGGAACAGATGCAATACAAAAGATGGACAATGAAGATACAGAAAGGAGATTGAAAAGATGGAGGAACAGATTCGTGAAATTATAGAATATTATACAAAGGAGGGAGAAACGATTTCTCAGGAGGATCTCGTCAATATGCTGCGGGAGATCCAGGATGTGAAAGGATGTATTCCGGCAGCAGTGCAGAAACAAGTGGCAGAAGTTACAAAAATGAAGGAGACATTTCTGGCGGCAGTCATCAAACGTTATCCAAGCCTGAAGGCGGAGAATTATCGTCATGAGATTCAAATATGTGTAGGAGCAGGGTGTTCAGCAAAAGGCTCTTACGATCTTTTGAAAATACTTGAGAAAAAGTGGAAAATCCGGCAAGGAGAAGTATCTGAAGGAGGCAGATTTTATCTGCGGACAAGCGGGTGTATGAAACAGTGTGCCAAAGGACCGAACATGATGATTGACGGAACGGTATATCATCAAGTGACGGAGGAGAGTCTGGGAGAGATTCTGAAAGCATATCGATAGAAAAATGAATTAATAAATATAGATTCATTCAAAAAAGAATAAAAAATAAAAGAAAATAGTAAAAATGCGTAAATAAATGCAAGAAAGTATTGACGAAACGTCAAAAAATGAGTATGATGTTAAATTGAAAACAGATTTTGGAGGTCTTGCAATGTTAGCGTATAAGGATAGAAGTAAAGAGGAACTTTTAGAACTGAAAAGTCAGTTAGAACAAGAATTTCAAAAGGTAAAGGCACAGGGACTGCAGCTTGATATGTCTAGAGGGAAACCTTCTGCGGCACAGCTGGATCTTGCGATGGGGATGATGGATGTCCTTACAAGTGAATCCGATCTGAAATGCGAGGAAGGGGTAGACTGCCGAAATTATGGAGTACTCGACGGAATCCGTGAAGCGAAGCAGCTCCTTGCCGATATGACAGAAGTGCCGAAAGACAATATCGTTATCTTTGGAAATTCCAGTTTGAATATTATGTACGACACGATTGCACGTTCCATGACGCATGGGGTAATGGGAAGTACTCCGTGGGCAAAATTGGACAAAGTAAAGTTCTTATGCCCGGTTCCTGGATACGACAGACACTTTGCGATCACAGAGCATTTTGGGATTGAAATGATCAATGTGCCGATGACGATGGATGGACCGGATATGGATATTGTGGAGAAGCTGGTCAGCGAGGATGATGCAATCAAAGGAATCTGGTGTGTCCCGAAATATTCGAATCCACAGGGAATCACATATTCTGATGAGACAGTACACCGCTTTGCAAAACTGAAACCGGCGGCAAAAGATTTCCGTATTTATTGGGATAATGCATATGGTATCCATCACTTATACGAAGACAAGCAGGACTATTTAATAGAGATTTTGATGGAATGTAAAAAAGAAGGAAACCCAGATATGGTGTATAAATTCTGTTCTACATCCAAAGTAAGCTTTCCGGGTTCCGGAGTTGCAGCGATTGCGGCATCGGATGCCAATCTTGTGGCGATCAGAAAACAGATGCAGATCCAGACAATCGGACATGATAAGTTGAATCAGCTGCGCCACGCACGCTTTTATAAAGACATTCACGGAATGGTGGAACATATGAAGCTGCATGCAGATATTCTGCGTCCGAAATTTGAGACAGTTCTGACAATTTTAGAGAGAGAGCTGGAAGGACTTGAAATCGGTTCTTGGTTGCGGCCGCGAGGAGGATATTTCATCTCGTTTGATGCGATGGATGGATGTGCCAAGGCGATTGTTGCAAAGGCAAGTGAGGCAGGACTTGTCATGACACCTGCAGGGGCGACATTCCCGTATGGTAAAGATCCAAAAGACAGCAATATCCGTATTGCACCATCATATCCGACACCGGAGGAACTGGCGAAGGCATGTGAGATTTTTGTACTGAGTGTGAAACTGGTAAGTATTGATAAGATTTTGGAGAGTAAATCATAATATAGAATGCAGTTGATACTGTGAAAGGAAAAGAGCCGGGGATTTTGTTCCCGGCTCTTTTGGCAGAAGCGGCAAGAAATCACTTTTGCCAAAGATTTTATTATAGAGGAATTTGTCTCTATTCAGAGATAAATTTCAAGATTGCTTCCCGTGTAGTCTGATAGTAATCTTTTTCAAGATACATTGCGTGACCAGCGCCGTGCAGATGAAGTAATTTGGATCCTTCTGGAAGTTCCTTCTCAGCTTGATAACATCTGTCAATGTTTACATAGAAGTCATTGTCACCAGTAATAATCAATACAGGAACTTTTACTGCTTTTGTATCGATCAGCCAGCCATCGCCGATTTCCATAATCTCTTTCGCACCGCCGTTTGGACGTCCATGTCCGCCATCCTGAGCATATGTATGGTCTACCCACATTCCGTGAAGTTCTGGTTCGACCGTATCGAAATCAGTAACAAGATCATTGGTACCAGGAACATGTTGCCATACACGGATAACATATCCATAGTTTAGATAAGAAAATGGTTCTGTTACTGGAGTCGCTTCAAATGCACCACCGAAGCAAGGTCCAAGCCATACGACTTTCTTTAATAAATCCGGGCGCTGTGAAGCAACTTTGGAAGTTGTCATTGTTCCCCATGACCAGCCAAGCAAATCAAGTTTTTCTACACCCTGTAACTCACAGATTTTTTCGAGAGCATAAATTTCATCTTCTGCAGCATGTTGTGTTGTGACTTTCCATCCGTCTTCGTATTTTCCAGATTTTCCATATCCGCTAAGATCCAGACGCCATACAGTGTATCCGTTCTTTGCAAAATATTCGCAAACACTGTAATCTTTGTATTTGATATCAAATACATGCTGCGTGTAAGTTAATCCATGAACCATAAGGATATTTTTATCCTGCCAGCTTGCTGGACACCAGAATTTTGTAAGGTATAAGTCCGTACCATCGTCTTTTCTTTTCAGTTCTACCTGTTCACATTCGTAACGCATAAATCATGTCTCCTTTCGTTTTTCAGACTGTTTTTTTACTTGTCTTTATCATACTCCTTTTGAATCATAGAAACATCATTCAGAAAATAAATCTGTATGGATTTTGGGCAGTTGATGATACTGTTCAAAATTTTTATAGGAACGATGATGTCAGTGTAAAAGTTCTGGCATTGGATTGACGCCGGCCATGATCAGAATACCTACGACTACGGCGACAATTGCGCAATAAATTACGCAAGGAATGATATTTGTACGCATCAATTTTCCTTCGTTTCCCATTGTTCCGGTTGTGGCACAGACGGATACAATGTTATTGACACAGATCATATTTCCGATGGCACCTCCCATATTTTGAAGAGCAACGATCAGTACTTGTGGCATAGCAAGCAGAGTCGCTGTTTCAAATTGCAGAGAAGAAAACAGAGTATTCGATACTGTGCAGGAACCAGACATAAAGGAACCGAGCACTCCGATCAATGGAGCAATTAAGAAATACGTTCCGTTGAAAATTTTGGCAAGTGCATTTGCCATGACATAGAGCATACTGCTGTTTGCGAAGGTAAATTCGCCATGAAACTCAGAGGAAGCAACTAAGTTTCCAATCGAAGGACAACAAGTGAAGCGATAGAGATTTACCATGGCTACACCAAACAGAAGAGCAATGGCAGCTCCGGATACTTGCTTTACAGAATCACGGCATGCAGTCTTCATTTCTTCTTTTGTCATTTTGTGAAGAAATACGGTGAAAATCGCAATCAGTATAAATGGGAAAATTCCAGGGTTCCATAAGAATTTAAAATCCCATGAAATATTTTCAAAACCTAAAATATGGTCAATGTGAATGATAAAAGGCTCGCTGGTAAGAATCGGTTTCAGATGGAAAAATCCTACGCGAGTCACGACGAGTAGAGCGCCGATCACAATATAAGGCAGCCATGCGAGAAAAGGCTTCATTTGTTTATCTTTTGCCTGTGCCACTTGCTGGGAGGACATCCAAGACGATTCGCCCCATTCAGATACGCCGTCAAAAGTCCAGATGTCTTTCGGCATCAGGAATCCTTTTTTGATGCAAAAGACTAAGATTGGCAATGCTCCCAGAAATGCAGTCATGGTAGTTAATTCAGGACCTGCAAAGATTGCCATAAGAATATAGATTACGCCAATTACACATCCGGTAAAGATGCAGAAAGGAAAAACCGGCAGTGCATCTTTAAAGCTTTTATTTTTTCCGAATACTTTTGTTAGGACACATACTCCGATCATAATGATGAAGATGCCACCGATCATATGTGGAATACAGGTCCATTTTGTTAATGAAAGTGTAAAGGCTTCACTATTTCCGCCGAGGTGCTCTACAGCAGACTGAACGGTAGAAGAAGCTGTTAAGGTTGGAACTCCGACAGGTCCTGGACAGACGGGAGTGGAGTTATAGATAAGGCAGATGGCTGCTGCGGCAAGCGGTGGAAATCCCAGGCTGATCAGAATTGGTGCAGCCAAAGCAGCAGGAGTACCAAAACCAGCAGCGCCTTCGATGAATCCAGCAAAAACATATCCGACCAGGATTGCCTGGATTCGCGCATCACGCGTAATTCCAGAGAAGAGTTGATTGATTGCGGCCATGGCACCAGACTGCTTGAGTACGTTCATAAGGAGAAGAGCTCCAAAAATGATAAACAAAGTTTCCAGAGCGCTTAGGAAACCAGAAATTGTTCTGGCTGAGATTTCCAGAAAATCCATTTTCCATACAAATCCGGCAACCAGGCAGGCGATCAGCCAAGAGAAAGGCAATGCACGTTTTGCAGGCCAATTGAAGACAGCCATAAAGATAATAGTGAATAAAATTGGAAGTGCAGCGATTGCAGCATATAGATACATAAATAAAACCCCCTTTTTTTCCGACCAATTTTTCTAATCAAATGCTAACAAGAGAAAAAGAGAAATTCATTTTACGAAAAAATGTTTTGTTGTAAATATGTACATAAGAGGAATATGTACGAAAAAATAGAGATTCCGTACAATTTTTTGCAAATTTTATAAGTGAAAAGTATTACAAAAATGAAAAGTGTTCAATATTCATTTCTTCAATATTGCATATAGAAAAAAACTATCATACAATGAAAATACAGAAAAATGACAGGAAAAATAAAAAATAAAGCAATAATTTGTGAAGTGTGGAGGAAGAAGTATGTCGAATAATTCTATTACGAAAGAAGCGTTGGCAACTGCTTTGAAAAAATTACTGGAACAGCAGCCGTTATCGAAAATTTCTGTAAAGCATATTACGGACTACTGCAATATCAGTAGAAATACATTTTACTATCATTTCAAGGACAAATATGAGCTGATCAACTGGATGTTTTATACAGATATGTTGGAAAATGTAAATTCTTTTAACGATCCATCGAAGCTGACAGAGAGTTTTGTGAAAGTATGTAAGGCTCTTTATGCAGAACGGAAATTTTACTTTGCGTGTTTTCAATATGTTGGACAAAATTCTCTGTTTGAATCTTTGTATGAAATTTATTATGAACTTTGGAAGATCAATATTGATATGGGATATTCTGAATGCGGATTCAAGCTGTCGGAAAGTGAGTTGAGTCTGATGGCAAAGCTAAAAGCACATGCACTGGTAGGAATTATCAAAGATTGGGTAGATGAAGGAATGCATGATAATTATATGAAGTATTTTGAACAGATTCGTGAGATACTGGATTCCGAATCTTTAGGATACTCAATTTTATCGAATCAGAGAATGATGGAAAAACGAGCAGAGGAATTTGATAAAAATCCAATCAGAAAGAAGAATTTAAAAGTATGTTAAGGCAAATAGATTATATTTATTCTCAGCCAGAGGGAAGCTACACAAAAGAAGGGAAGATTATCCCGTTTATCAACTATCAGAGATCTGCGCCGGAACGTTGTCTCGATATGCTGCTGGCAAAATATTATGGAGAATCCTATCAAAGCGAAGTGCTGATGGATCTGCCGGAAAAAAGAAGTGTTCCGGAACTTCGATGTGATTTGAGAAAAGCGACTATTTTACTGATAACTGATGGGGGACTTGTGCCAAAAGGAAATCCGGATCGAATGCCGTCCACAAATGCAGGAAAATATGGAACGTATAGTTTGGAAGAGGAAGAGTACGAAGTCAGCCACCAAGGATATGATACAAGTTATGTAGAAGAAGATTACAACCGCCTATTGCCGATTGATGCGATGCAAGAAATGGAAAGAGAGGGGAAGATAGGGAAATTGTGTCCATTTTTTCTCTCCACTGTGGGGGTAATGACATCGGTAGAAAGAAGTATCCATCTCGGAAAGCAAATTGCAGCGGATGTGATAAAAAATAAGGTAGATGCGGTGCTGATCACATCAGCATGCGGTACAAGTACGCGCTGTGGAGCCTATATCGGAATTGAAATTGAAAAAAGAGGGATTCCGGTCGTACAGATAACAAACTTGACAAGGATTGCAGTGGATATGGGAGTAAGCCGTGTCGTGAAAGGAAACAACATCTGTTACCCATGCGGGGAACCGAAAAGGGCAGAAGAAGGGGAGTATTTATATAGGAGAAGGATTGTGGAGAAAGCGCTTCACATGTTGGAAGAAATATGCGAAAAGTAAAAAAAGATTCCGAAGGGTGCCCCTTTTCGGAGTCTTTTTGGCATATTGAGGATTTGTAATAGAATTAGACAAATTGTTTTTTTGTGAATTGGATGCGTGCTAATAAGGATTTACAATAAAGATAAAGTGAAAAGAGATCTATCCATACAACATAAATCTCGGTCGAAAGGAGAATGGATATGAGTAAGAGATTACAAATTGATTATGTTCGGGTAAACAAAGTACAATTTGGACAAAAAACCAGTCTGGAAGAAGGAGTTCTGACAGTCTGTAAAGAGGAATTGATTGATCTTGTAAAAAACGAATTGTTCGGCACACTGGATATCAAACTGGCAGTGCCGGGGGAGAGCTGCCGTATTTTGGGAATCCATGATATTATGCAGCCGAGGTGTAAGGCAGAGGCACCGGAGACATCCTACCCTGGAATTTGGGGAAAACTTGCACCGATGGGAGAAGGACGTACGGTTGCGTTAAAAGGTGTTGTTGTTTCTGATATTTATTATGCAAAATGCAATATCAAATATTATATGGATATGGGTGGTCCATGTGCAAAGTATACTCATTTTTCTAAACATTATCATGTGATCCTGGATGCGACTCCAGCGGAAGGAGTCACAGATGCAAGTTATGCAGAAGCACTGAAACATGCATCACTGACAATCAATGTTTATCTGGCAAAACTTGCAATTGGTCAGAAAGCAGATGAAACAGAAGAGTTTGAAATGGGACCAGTCGGACCTGGAAAAGATGGAAAGCCACTTCCGAAGGTTGCTTATCTTGTTACGCATATGGCGTCGCATGACACATGGAATTTCCTTGTATATGGACAAAGTGCGATTGGATTTCTTCCGACAATTTTGCAGCCAACAGAAATTTTGGATGGAGCAATGGTATGGAGGTACTGGGAACCAAACTACTATTTGCAAAATGAAGTATACCTGAAGGAATTGCTGCGCAGACACGGAAAGGATATCGAATTTGTGGGAGTTGTATTTGCCAACAATGTGATGAAAATCGATGGGAAAGATACGATGGGAATGATGGCAGCAACACTCTGTAAAGAAACGCTGAAAGCGGACTGTGTGATTATCAATAAATCTGGAATGGGACATTGCCAGCTAGATTCTGCCCTGGCGTTTAACTGGGCAGAAAAAATGGGAATGACCTGCGTGATGAATTTGTCCGCAGTATCGAACGATAAACCAGGAGATATGTTAGTCATTTCTGATTCGAAAATAGATGCAGTAGTAAACAGTGGAAGGAACTATGATCTGAATCATCCAAGAGTAGAGAGGGTGATTGGAGAGGAAACGAATGTACCAAGTCTGATGGGAGTAGATGTGTATGGTCCGTTTACACATACAACAAACTTTGCTTATCAGGGAATCTGGTCGCAGTTAGGAGACTGCTATGTGACAACAGACAGTGATCTGCCGGAAGTTCCACAGACAAATGGAAAGGAGGAGTCATAATGTCAGAGAAGATCAGAGTGATACATTATATTAATCAGTTTTATGCCGGAATGGGCGGGGAAGATACCGCAAGTGTTGGGGTCAGTGTAAAAGAAGAACCGGTAGGTCCGGGACTTCTTCTGAAAAGACTTCTGGGCGAATCTTACGAGATTGTAGCAACGATTATTTGCGGAGATAATTATATAGCGGAGCATACAGAAGAAGTGTGCAGGGAGTTTGTAGAACTTGTAAAGAAATATCAGGCAGATTTATTTGTGGCAGGACCAGGATTCAATGCAGGAAGATATGGATTGGGATGTGGAGCTGCTACGGCAGCGGTGACTGAACAGGTTAAAATTCCGGCGGTGACTGCTCTGTATGCGGAAAATCCAGGGACAGATCTTTATAAAGACCGCGCATATATTTTACAGACGGAGAACAATGCTGCCAAGATGAGAGAGGCAATGAAGTCCGTTGCAGAATTTGCGGACAGACTGATCAAAAATGATTTTATTGGAGATGGAAGAAAAGAAGGGTATCATGGATCAGGACCTGCAATTGAGATCGATTACAGTATACCGGCTCCAAGGCGTGCAATTTCTATGCTGCTTGCTAAGTATCACGGACAAAATTTCCATACAGAAGTTGTGATGCCGAATCACGAAGATATCCCGCTTCCGGTTTTGGATAAACCGTTATCTGAGATCAAGCTGGCACTTGTTACAGATGGTGGATTGGTACCGAAAGGAAATCCGGATCACATGGTTCCGACAAACTCAAAATATTTTTGTAAATATAGTTTTCAAGATGCAGATACATTAAGACCAGAAGACTATGAGGTGAGCCATCAGGGATATAATAATGCATTTGTACTGGAAGATCCAAACCGACTGGTTCCGGTAGATGCAGTGGTGAAATTAAAGAAGGAAGGAAAGATTGGAGAAGTATTAAATTCTTATTATACAACGGCAGGGGTAATGACTCCTATGGAAGTTGGAAAGAAATTTGGGGAAGGAATCGCAGAGGATTTGAAGAAAAATGAAGTAGATGCAGTTATTCTGACTTCTACATGAGGTACTAGCTCTCGCTGCGGTGCAGTGATGGTAAAAGAAATTGAGAGAGCGGGGATTCCGATTGTGCATGTAACAAATCTGACAAAAATTTCAGAAGGTATTGGTGCACATCGAATTTTGCGTGGAAACAGTGTATTGCATGTATTTGGAAATCCATCCCTTCCAAAGAAGCAGGAAGAAGGTTTCCGAAAAGAACTGGTAGAGGAAGCGCTTGAAATGTTGACAGAGGCTCCGAAGGACGGACAGCATGCATTGATTCACGAATAGAGACAGAGTGTATACAGAAAGGAATGACTGGAAAGTGGATCGAGAATACGAGATGATTCAAAAATATCTTGTAAAGGTTAGAAGAAATCTACATCAGATTCCAGAACTTGGGACACATCTTCCAAAGACACAAAAGTATGTTTGTGAAGAATTAAAAAAAATGGGAATTCCTTATTGGTGTTCAGAAAAAGATAGTGGGATCATTGCTGAAATCCGAGGAAGATATGAAGGAAAGACGGTTGCCCTGCGAGCTGATATGGATGCGCTGCCGCTTCAGGAGCAAAATGCGGTTTCTTATCGGTCAAGGCATGAGGGGTGCATGCATGCCTGTGGACATGATGCGCATATGGCGATTTTGCTTGGGGCAGCAAAAATACTTCAGGAAGAACGAGATGGAATGCATGGAAATGTAAGATTGATTTTTCAGACAGCTGAGGAAATTTCCAGAGGCTCAGAGATTGCAATTTCAAATGGATGTCTGAAAGATGTAGCTGCTATTTTTGGACTTCATATCGGAAATATTTTAGGCAAAGAAATTCCGACAGGGACTCTTATTTTTCCAAGGGCATGTTGTATGGCATCTTTTGATAAATTTATTATTTGTGTAAAAGGGCAATCCTGTCATGGATCTACACCGGAGAAGGGCGTTGACCCTGTCAACATAGCAGCTCATCTTCTGATTGCTTTGCAGACAATACAGACAAGAGAAATATCGGGAACAGCGTCTAGTGTTATCACCGTTGGAAAAATTACAGGAGGAACCCAATATAATGTGATACCGGACCAGGTAGTTTTGGAAGGGACGATTCGAGCGCTGGATGAGACAGTGCGGCAGTATATTGCGAGAAGGATTAAAGGACTGGCAGTGGCTATTTCAGCGATGTTTGGAGGAAGCTGTGAGTGTGAGATTATATGGGGAGCTCCCCCGGTAGTCAATGATGAGACGATGGCAGAGCTGGCTGCAAAAGCCGTCAGCGATCTGTTTGAACCGAAAGATATTATTGAGGATTTTTCAATTCCTAATATGGGAGGAGAAGATTTTGCGAACTATCTTTTGGAAGTTCCGGGAGCTTTTTTCTTCCTGAGTTCTTCCAATGAAAAAAAGGGAACAGATATTCCACATCACAATCCAACATTTAATATTGATGAAGATGTGATGTGGAAAGGAACTGTGACATTTGTGCGAATTGTACATAATATGTTGCAGATTGAAAAAAAATAAAGCATATCTACAAAAGGCAGAGGATATCTACAAAATGGAGGAGATATCCTCTGCTTTTTTTGTGGAAAAATCATTGTGCGCAGCAAAATGGAGTGTGATATGATGAAAAGCAAAGAATTTTGTAATCGTTTAGGGAAGGAATGAGAAAAGATATGAAATTATTGTATCAGTTTGGCGTGATCATGACGGTCACATTTCTAGGGGAAGTTCTTCATGCAGTGCTCCCTCTTCCGGTTCCGGCAAGCATTTATGGACTTTTGATCATGCTATTTTGTCTTTGCGCGAAAGTGATAAAATTGAATCAGGTGAAACTTGCAGCGGATTTTTTGATTGATATTATGCCGCCGATGTTTATACCTTCGGCAGTTGGACTTATTACAGTGTGGGCGGATTTAAAGGAAATCGTTGTGCCGGTTATGATGATTATTGTTATCACAACGATTTTTGTGATGATTTGCACCGGAAAAGTATCACAGGGAATTATTGACTACAGGAGAGAAAAGGAAGTAGAACGGAAAGATGAAAGAGTTTTTTAGTGAATCGTTGTATTTTGGTCTGACGATCAGTATCGGAGCCTATGGTCTGGGCTTACTTGCACGGAAAAAATTGAAATGGGGGTTTTTGAATCCATTGCTGTTAGCGATCGTTGCAGTTATTGTTGTACTCAATGTATTGGATGTTGATTATGCTACTTACAACGAATCAGCAAAATACTTAAGCTATCTTTTGACTCCGGCTACTGTCTGCCTTGCGGTTCCATTGTATCAGCAGATGGAATTGTTGAAACAAAATTTCTGGGCAGTTTTCTGGGGAATTACGGCAGGCGTACTGTCAAGCCTCGGAAGTGTTTTCGGGTTGGCATATTTGTTTGGGCTGAGCCATGAACAGTATGTGACACTGCTGCCGAAGTCGATCACAACTGCGATTGGAATTGGAGTTTCCGAGGAGTTGGGAGGAATCTCAACGATCACCGTCGCTGTCATCATTGTGACAGGGGTGTTAGGAAATATCATCGGAGAATATATATGTAAAATGTTTGGAATCAGAGAACCGATTGCGGTAGGACTTTCTCTTGGAACGGCTTCACATGCAGTCGGCACAGCAAAAGCATTGGAACTTGGAGAGGTGCAGGGAGCCATGAGCAGCCTTTCTATCGCTGTGTCAGGGCTGATGACGGTCATTGGCGCATCTGTTTTTGCCACATTTTTATAAATTTTTATTTTTGCCTATCCAAAGAAAATGAAAGATGGTACAATGACAGCAAATTCACAGTGAAACAGAGGAGGAGCAACAATGAGATGGATGATTGCATCAGATATCCACGGTTCTGCATATTACTGCAGAAAGATGATAGAAGCATACAGAAGAGAGAAGGCAGATAAGCTTCTGCTTCTCGGAGATATTTTATATCACGGCCCAAGAAACGACCTTCCGAAGGACTATGCGCCAAAGGAAGTGATCGCGATGTTAAATGAGATCAAAGAAGAGATTCTTTGTGTGAAGGGAAATTGTGAGAGTGAAGTAGACCAGATGGTTTTGGAATTCCCGATTATGGCAGATTACTGTATTTTATATTTGAATGACCGTATGATCTTTGCCACACATGGACATGTACATAATCTGGAACATGTGCCAATGTTAAAAAAGGGAGACATTCTTCTTCATGGACATACACATGTGCCGGTTTGCAGAGAAACGGACAGATGTATTTATATGAACCCGGGTTCTATTTCCATTCCAAAAGAAGATTCTCTTCACAGCTATATGATTTTAGATGAGAAATTTGAGTGGAAAGACCTTAATGGCGAAGTATATATGGAGAAAGAAATCAGATGAAAAAGAAAAGAATCCTGTTTGGGCTGATCGCAATAGGAATCAGTTTGTATATGAGTGGCTGCATGGAACTGATGCCGAAGGAGAAGCAGACGTTTCGGACAAGAGGAAAAGGGGTCTATCAAGGATTTGATCATGTGCCGGAAGATTATACTGCCGAACAGGCAAAGAGAGATGGATGTGTAGTTTACAGAGATACAAAGCTGGTTGACGGCGGAGAATACTGGGAACAGTTTTTAAGAAGTGCAGAGAGCAAAGAGCCTGCAAAAGTGCGGATCATGTATCAGTTTGGAAGGGAGAAAGAATGGTTTCTCGAAGATTTATTCTATGATGGGAAGAACTTCCGGGTGATTTTGTCAAAAGATCATGAGGTGCATGATTATGAATATAAATATTTGCTGGATTTGGAGGGACGTATGGATCAGGCAGTGAAGCCAGTCCGCTATGTTGTACTGACAAACGATAAAGATCTTTCCTTTCAGAATGTCTGGGACAGCGAGCATGCAAAGACCGAAGAAGAAAAGCTAAACTACAAGCGGATCATCTATGAAATTCCATAAAGCTAAAAAAGAGAAATAACGATAAGAAGTTGCCGTAAAGAAAAAATACGGCAACTTTTTTTGAAGTAAAATCTTAAATCTGTTCCTGATCCTGCGGTCTGCTGACTTTTCCTTTGAATCGCTGATAAATGTAAGTATTTGCTTCACGTTCTTCGGTGTCATCAAGAGGAGCGAGCTCGATTGACTTCTTATATTTTCTCTCAAGTGCTTTTGAGAGAAGATGATCACAAATCTGAGGATTTTTTGGGAGAAGCGGTCCGTGCAGATAAGTTCCGATCACATTTTTATAAATGATCCCTTCGTAGCCGCTCTGTCCGTCATTTCCACTTCCATAAATGACTTTTCCGAATGGCTTCTGATCTTTGATATAAGTTCTGCCGCCGTGATTTTCAAAGCCGACCACAGGCATATCAGAAAGTTCGCTCTCCAGAACAATGTTATCGATGAGTCGATAATCCTTGCCCTGTTCTGTGTAAATATCTACGATGGAAAGCCCTTCGATCACACCTTGATCAGTGGAATAGTGGGTCCCGAGTAACTGGTATCCGCCGCAGACTGCAAGGACAACACCGCCGTCCTCCACATAAGCTTTGAAATCATCGCGGATTTCCTTCAGACGTTCGCAGACAAGCATCTGTTCCCGGTCAGACCCTCCACCGAGCAGAACGATGTCCAGTTCAGAGAAGTCGACCTCATCCTGAATCTCAAATTCAATTGTCTCTGCTTCGATGCCTCTCCATTGGAGCCGCTTCATCATACATTGAATATTTCCCCGGTCTCCGTAGAGATTCAGAAGATCTGGATAAAGATGTCCGATAGTCAGTTTCATGATTGTTCACCCTCCATTCGCTTTAAGATATTATGAGTACTATACAAGGCAGTATAATTGACAAGGACGTATAAATTTCCGGTGCCATCGGCGATGCGTTTCCGGACTGCAGTCTCAATATCCGGCTCCAAAATAGAAGGGATATCTACATATTTCAATCGTAAGCGCATATCCTGACAGCGGATTCCGCTGACGGTGATGGAACGTATGGATGGGTCGCCTAGGCGGTCAAAGTCCACATCCCAGAGCCAGGACACATCAATTCCGTCCTGATCATTGTCGTTGATCAGAATAATCAGATCTTTCGGGCTGTCATCCTCCATGACGGCGGAAATGTTTTGGTTAAATCCTGCTGGGTTCTTTGCAAGGTTTAAGATAATTTCCGTTCCTTTGATAGAGAAATGTTCCATTCGTCCGTTTTCTGGGTTGTACTTGCCGAGGATCTCATTGAAATTTTGAAGTGGAATACCGGCTTCTTTGACAGCAGCATATACAGCAAGAATATTGTAGACATTGTAGAAACCACGATAATTTACATGAATATGCTCCCCATTTGCATCGAAGTCCAGAACCTTTCCAGTCTTGACATTGCTTGCGTTATAGTTTAGCTCTGGTCGGTGGAAATCACAGTTTGGACAGTGATAGTCCCCGAGCTGGCTGTAGTGGTAGAAATTGTAAAACAATTTTGCGCCACATTTTTTGCAGAAACGTCCTTCTTTGATCTCGTTGATGCTTTGTTCTTCAAATACTTGCTCCTGAATTCCGTAAGTGACATATGGATTGCCGCTTTCCTGGGCAAGATATGTGGAGAGTGCATCATCTCCATTGACGATGATCGTCATCTCCGGAGCAATTCGCATTGCATCTTTTAACAGATTCATTGTGATATCAATCTCGCCATAGCGATCCAGCTGATCCCGAAACAGATTGTTCAGTATCATGTAATCCGGTTTGAAATGCGGGAAAATGCGCAGTGTGGAGGCTTCGTCCACTTCGATACAGGCATAGTCGGCATCGATTTTTCCATTCCATTTTGCAGATAGTACAAAAGCGGCAATAGCTCCGTTTAACATATTGGAACCGGAGTGGTTACAGATTACCTTTTTTCCCTGTCCCTCCAAAGTAGAGCAGAGAAGATTATTGATTGTGGTTTTTCCATTTGTACCACAAACGACAAAGATTTTCTCACGGACATCAGCGGCCATCTCTGTCAGAATATCAGGATCGATCGTAAGTGCAATCTTACCAGACCAGGTGAGCCCCTGCTTTCCTAACAATTTACATACAAAGCCTGTGAGCTTTGAAGCCCATATGGCAAATAATCTACGTATTTTCACAGTGTTCCTCCATCTTGTTTTATTTTCTTATTTACGTTGCTATTATATCTGAAATTAAAAGGAGTGTAAAGGGCAAGAGAATGCATTGACAAGAAATGTCATATGTTATAACATGTATATAACAACGGAGGTGAGGTTATGTTTATCGAGATTGATTTTAACAGTTCAGAAGCGCTGTATATTCAGCTTCGGAATCAGATCATTATGGGAATTGCGACATCTACGATCCGGGAAGGGGATACACTTCCGTCTGTCAGGCAGCTTGCGGAAAATATCGGTATCAATATGCATACAGTAAATAAGGCGTATTCGGTCTTAAAGCAGGAAGGGTTTCTTCAGCTGGACCGCAGAAAAGGTGCTGTGATCGCCATCGATGTCAATAAACTTCAGGCGGTGGAAGAGATGAGAGAGCAGCTCAGAGTACTGCTTGCAAAGGCAAGCTGTCAGAACATTTCCAGGGAGGAAGTTCATCAGCTTGTGGATGAGATTTATGAAGAATATGTGTAGGAGAGATAGAAGGAGGAATTCATGCAGATTGGATATACAAAACAGGCTGAGAATGTGTTAAAGACCGCGAGGAGTGCGGCAAAGGAGTTAAGACACCCATATATTGGGACAGAACATCTTTTGCTTGGACTGCGGAGAGTGTTTACGGGAGTGGCAGGTCAGATCCTTGCGGCAAACGGAGTAAATGAGAATGAGATTTTGAAAGTGATCGGAGAACTGATTTCTCCGACAGAGGAAGTTGTATTTGAAGGAAAGGCAGAGAGAAGTCCACGCTTAGAGTATCTTCTTGAGAACAGCAGAAGAGAGGCAGAGCGATTTCAGGCATCGGAGGTTGGTACGGAGCATATGTTGATGGCGATCGTGCGTGATTCAGAGTGTGTTGCGGCCAGAATCCTTACAACGTTAAATATCAGTCTGACAAAGATTTATCAAGATATTTTTGAGGCGGCAGGGATTGATCCGGCGGAATTTTCAGAGGAAGCCGGAAGTGGAAGAAGAGGACAGCCAGGGATGCTGGAGCAATACTGCACAGATCTGACAGAGAAAGCAGCAGACGGGAAGCTGGATCCGGTTGTTGGAAGAACGGAAGAGATTGAGCGGCTGATGCAGGTATTAAGCCGCAGAACGAAGAACAATCCATGTCTTGTCGGGGAACCGGGAGTTGGAAAGACTGCGATCATTGAAGGGCTTGCACAGAGAATCGTGTCGGGGATGGTTCCAGAGAGTATGAAGCATAAGCATATTCTGACGTTGGATCTTGCTGCTCTCATTGCGGGATCTAAGTATCGGGGAGAATTTGAAGACAGGATGAAGCGCCTGATTCAGGAAGTGAAAAGTTCATCGGATATTCTTCTGTTCTTAGACGAGGTACATACAATGATCGGTGCAGGAGGTGCAGAGGGGGCTATGGATGCCTCTAACATTTTGAAGCCATCGCTGGCTCGTGGAGAACTGCAGTTGATCGGCGCAACAACGATCTCTGAATATAGAAAATATATTGAGAAAGATGCAGCGTTGGAGCGGAGATTTCAGCCGATTACAGTTGAAGAGCCGGATAGTGCCCAGAGTATTCAGATTTTGGAAGGTCTGAAGGGAAAATATGAATCACACCATCATGTTACGATTGAGCCGGGAGCACTTGAGGCTGCGGTCAAACTGTCAGAGCGCTATATCAGTGACAGGAATCTGCCCGATAAGGCGATTGATGTTTTGGATGAAGCGTGTTCCAAGGCAAATCTTAATGGGTTTAAAGTTCCGGACAATCTGACAAAGACAGAGGAAATTCTGCAGTCTCTCATGAAGGAGAAGGAACAGGCGGTGGCAGAAGGCCGTTTTGCAGAGGCATCGATGTTGAATCAGGAGCAGCAGGCTGTTGAAAAGAAATTAGAGAGCATTAAGAAACGGTTTGACAAGAATCAGTCATCGCATCAGATTTGCGTGACAGAGCAGCAGATTGCAGAAGTAGTGTCTGTCTGGACAAAGATTCCGGTACAAAAACTGGGAGAATCTGAAAGTGCAAGGTTAAGAAAATTAGAGCAGACTTTACAGAAGAGAGTCATCGGTCAGGAAGAAGCGGTCACTGCTGTTGCGAAAGCGGTGAAGCGGGGACGTGTAGGACTGAAATCCCCGAACAGACCGATTGGGTCATTTTTGTTTCTTGGACCGACAGGTGTGGGGAAGACAGAGCTATCCAAAGCACTTGCGGAGGCGTTGTTTGGACAGGAAGATGCAATGATTCGCGTCGATATGTCAGAATACATGGAGAAGCATAGTGTGTCAAAGATGATTGGTTCCCCTCCGGGATATGTCGGACATGAGGAAGGCGGGCAGCTCAGCGAGAAAGTCAGAAGGAATCCATATGCAGTAATTTTGTTCGATGAGATTGAAAAAGCACATCCGGATGTATTTAATATTTTACTTCAGGTACTTGATGATGGGCATATTACAGATTCCCAGGGAAGAAAGATCGATTTCCGTAATACGGTCATTATTATGACGTCGAATGCAGGGGCGAAGGCAATCGTGGAACCGAAGAAGCTGGGATTTGCTGCAAAGGAAGATCCGCAGGATGACTATAAGAAGATGAAAAGCAATGTAATGGATGAAGTGAAGCAGTTGTTCCGACCGGAATTCTTGAACCGGATCGATGAAATTATTGTGTTCCATGCGCTTAGTGCAGAGAATTTGAAGAAAATTGCAGGATTATTGTGCAAGGAATTTGCAGTTCGTGTCCAGTCACAGTTAAATATCCAGTTACACATCCGTGATTCAGTCAAAAAACATATTGTGGAAGTGGGAACAGATACTAAATATGGAGCAAGGCCGCTGAGACGTGCAGTGCAGAATGAATTGGAAGATAAGATGGCAGAGGCGATTCTTGCCGGAGAAATCCACTCCGATATGGAGGTAGATGTATCCTTTTCTAAAAAACAAATTAAATTTCTGCCGAAAGTGACAAAGAACTAGAAAAATATCACAAATTATTATATAATATCAGAAAACACCTTATCCACACTATGATGAGAGGGGATAAGATGCAGAAATGAAAATATGAAGTACCGTAGGAGGAGAACAAGATGGCTGCAGTAAAAGAATTATTGCGTGTAGAGGAAGACGGAACACTTAGTTTTGGGGATTTTACATTAGCACAGAAGACAAAATTGGATAACTTTGAATTCGAAGGAGATGTATATAAAGTAAAGACCTTCTCAGAGATCACAAAACTAGAGAGAAATGGAATGTTCGTCTATGAATCTGTACCGGGGACTGCTGTTGAACATTTCGCAGAAACAGAAGATGAAGTGGCATTTACAGTATCTGCGAAGGAAGATGCACAGTTTACATTAGAACTGGAACCAGACTGTGAATACATTGTGTATGTGGACGACGTCAATATCGGAAAAATGATGACAAATCTGAGCGGGAAACTGAGTGTCAGCGCAGAACTTCAGGAAGGCGTCAACGCAAAGATCAGAGTGGCAAGAGTTTAAAGAAGAGCATACTTGTAATGAGGGTGTAAGTTACATAAAGAGATTACAAATCAAGAAACAAGGAACCGATGCAAAATGAGACAGTGTCTTGAGGCAGGGCTCCTTGTTTCATTTCATATAAAGAAAACAAAAAAAGGAAAACGAATATGGCAAAATCAAAAAAGAGTATATTTTTCTGCCAAAATTGTGGGCATGAAGAAAATAAATGGCTCGGACAATGCCCGGTGTGCAGAGAATGGAATACGTTTGTAGAGGAAAAGATCACTGCTTCCGGAAATACAAAATCTGTCCTTGCATCGGTAAAAGAAGTGGAAATTTTATCTTTGAATGATGTGGAGACAGAGCATGAAGAAAGGATCTATACAAAAATCGGAGAATTGGATCGTGTACTTGGAGGAGGGATCGTACCGGGATCGCTGATTCTGGTAGGAGGAGATCCAGGAATCGGCAAATCAACACTTTTGCTGCAAGTTTGTCGGGAACTCGGTGGGGATCAGAGGAAGATTCTTTATATTTCAGGGGAAGAGTCACTCAGGCAGATAAAACTGCGTGCAAAGCGGATGGGAGAATTTAGTGAGACGGTCTTTTTGCTGAGTGAGACGAATCTAGAGAAGATTCAAGGTGTGTTAGAGTCACGCAGACCAGAGATCGTGATCATTGACTCTATTCAGACAATGTACAGCGAAGCTGTGGGATCTGCACCGGGAAGTGTATCTCAAGTACGGGAATCTACGAATGTTTTCATGCAACTTGCGAAGGGGCTTGGAATTTCGATTTTTATTGTAGGTCATGTGACAAAAGAAGGAACAGTTGCAGGTCCGAGAGTGCTGGAACATATGGTGGATACCGTTTTATATTTTGAGGGGGATCGACACGCGTCCTACCGGATTCTGCGAGCGGTAAAGAATCGGTTCGGATCTACGAATGAGATTGGCGTCTTTGAAATGAGGCAGGATGGACTCAAAGAGGTAGAAAATCCATCAGAATATATGCTGGAAGGAAGACCGGAGAATGCTTCGGGATCTGTGGTGGCATGCTCCATGGAAGGAACGAGACCGATTTTGATTGAAATACAGGCACTTGTCTGTCCGACAAATTTTGGGATGCCAAGGCGCACAGCTGCGGGGACGGATTATAACCGCGTCAATCTTTTGATGGCAGTTCTTGAAAAAAGAATAGGATTTCCACTTTCAAACCATGATGCTTATGTAAATATTGCCGGAGGAATTAAGATGAATGAACCGGCGGTAGATCTGGGAATTGTCCTGGCAATCGTATCCAGTTATAAAAACCGACCGCTTGATGAAAAGACGATCGTATTTGGAGAAGTTGGATTAAGCGGTGAAGTGCGTGCAGTAAATATGCCGGAACAGAGAGTGGCAGAAGCGAAGAAACTTGGATTCACCACTTGCATTTTGCCGGAGGCTTCTGTGAAAATGGTGAAAAGTATAAAGGGAATCCGAGTGATTGGCGTAAAGAGTGTTAATGAAGCAATACAGCTCTTATAGAAAAAAGAAAAGAGATATATGCAATTTAAAAGGTCATTTCTTTCACCTAGGACACAGGCAGTCTGACGGAAGAACAATCTCAAAGGCTGCCTGTAACATGAAGTGAAAAAACGTCGGAAAAGTATAAAATTACAAAAAAATAGAAAAAAATGAAAAAACCTATTGACAGTTTCTGTCGAAGATGATATTCTAATGGAGCGCTCGAGAGAGCAGACAAGTTCAAAAAAAGTTTGAAAAAGAAAAATAAAAAAGTACTTGACAAGCAAAAAGGACTTGTGATAATATATAAATCGTTGTTGCGAAACAAAAACAACGAAAAATAAAAATAAAAAAGTGCTTGACAAGTAAGAAACGCTGTGATAAAATAAAACAGCTGATTATGAAAAGTAAAACAGAACATTGATAATTAAACAATAGACAACACAACCCTGAAAATTTCGAACAAATGAGAAAATTTCAGAACAGACAGAAATGTCAACCTAAAAACAGTAAAAGGGATAGGATTGCTAGTAGTGATTCTTGACTAGAAACAAACACTTTTAACGAGAGTTTGATCCTGGCTCAGGATGAACGCTGGCGGCGT